>Ga0335083_10000153_pt1 | contig 121069 bp, 101 predicted proteins | sample Lox_Sample_42_FD_206716 | JGI IMG/M metagenome (GOLD analysis project Ga0335083, IMG submission 206716) | Soil microbial communities from Loxahatchee National Wildlife Refuge, Florida, United States - Lox_Sample_4.2 | ecosystem: Environmental > Terrestrial > Soil > Wetlands | place: USA...
GACATTCGCTTTGCGGTTCAGGCTGCCATCGCCCCAGTGCACCCAATCTGAGGACCCCTCCGTTGTCAGATTGACAGCCGTGGTGTTGCTGTTGCCCGCGCCCGACAAAGCGCCGCTTACTGCTAAAGCCGTGTTGGTGAGGCTGAAACTGGCCGGAGTGGCTACACCAGCCACACTGGCAGTCACGGTATAGCTACCGGCCACCGAGTTGGCGGTGAAGGTTGGCGCTGTGGCTACGCCACTGCTGTTGGTGGTCGCCGTCGAGGAACCACCGAAGGTTCCGCTGGCGCCGCTGCCCGGGGCCATGAATGTCACCGTCGCGCCGCTCACCGGATTGTTGCCGGCATCCCGAACCGTGGCTTGCAGAGCAGTCGCGAACACTGTCCCCGCCGTCGTGCTCTGCGGCGTCCCAGCCGTCGCCGTCACAATTGCTGCTGCGGCGGCTGTGTTGGTGAGGCTGAAGCTGGCCGGAGTGGCGCCACCTGCCACACTGGCGGTCACCGTATAGCTGCCGGCGACCGAGTTGGCGGTGAAGGTGGGGGCGGTGGCCACGCCGCTGCTGTTAGTGGTCACCGTCGAGGAACCACTGAACGTTCCGCTGGTGCCGCTGGAGGGGGCCGTGAAGGTCACCACTGCGCCGCTCACCGGGTCGTTGTTCGTGTCCAGCACGGTAGCCTGCAGCAGCGTGGCGAATGCAGTCCCTACCGTGGCGCTCTGCGGAGTACCCGCCGTCGCCGCGATGCTCGCCGTTGTCGGGCTGCCTCCGAGCGAAACCGCCGCTGCACTGAGGGTGACATTGCCGGTACCGGAGTTCATCGTCCAGGTAATGGTCAGGGTCTGGCCGGCGCTGGCCGCATTGTAGGTCAGCGTGTAGTTACGGTCGTACTGGCCGCTGGTGTTGGCGTTGATATCGGTAAAATCAGCCGCTGAACCGTCGGACAGATGCGCCGTAAGAGTGCCTCCGCTATTCCAGCCTCCGACATGCACAATGAGAGTGCGGATCGAAGTGTCAGCCGGAACGGTAAAGGAGAAACCGTTGCCCGTGCCATTGATGTACAGCCCGTTGGTGTTGCTGGTGCTGGATGCAGTAGGCGTGCCATCACTCCAACTCAAGGGCCGCAAGTCGGGGTTGTAAGCATACACCGGTCCAACGCCTACGATGCTATAGGTGCTGAGTTGAGGCGTGACATTCGCTTTGCGGTTCAGGCTGCCATCGCCCCAGTGCACCCAATCTGAGGACCCCTCCGTTGTCAGATTGACAGCCGTGGTGTTGCTGTTGCCCGCGCCCGACAAAGCGCCGCCTCCCGACACAGTCGCCGTATTCGTCAGGCTGAAGCTGGCCGGAGTGGTAATCCCAGCCACACTGGCGGTCACGGTATAGCTACCGGCCACCGAGTTGGCGGTGAAGGTGGGTGCTGCCGCTACGCCGCTGCTGTTGGTAGTCACCGTCGAGGAACCACTGAACGTTCCGCTGGCGCCGCTGCCAGGCGCCATGAAGGTCACCGCCGCACCGCTCACCGGATTGTTGCCGGCATCCCGAACCGTGGCCTGCAGAGCAGTCGCGAACACGGTCCCCACCGTCGCGCTCTGTGGCGTCCCAGCCGTCGCCGTAATATTTCCCATCGGCGTCGTGCTTCCGCCCGAAAGTGCCGCCCCGCTGATATGAACGCTACCGCTTCCCGACGCCATCACCCAACTGACCGTCAAGGTTTGATTCGGACCAGCAGCGTTGTAGGTCAGGGTGTAATTGCGGTCATACTGGCCGCCGGTGCTCGCGATGGTATCGGTGAAGCCAGGCGCCGATCCATCCGACAGATAAGCGGTCAGAGTACCTCCGCTGTTCCAGCCCCCGACATGCAGGATCAGTGTGCGGGTGGTGGCGTCCGCCGGTGCGATGAGGGAAAAGCCGTTGCCTACGCCACCGATGTAAGCGTAGTCGGTGTTGTTAGTGCTGGATGCAGTGGGCGCGCCATCGGTCCAGCTCAAGGGCCTTGGGTCGACGTTGGCAATCGACACCGTTCCAACGCCTACGACGCTATAGGTAGTGAGTTGAGGCGTGACATTGGCCTTGCGGTTCAGGCTGCCATCGCCCCAGTGCACCCAATCCGAGGTTCCCTCCGTTGTCAGACTGGCTGCCGTGGTGATGCTGTTACCCACGCCCGACAGGGCGCCGCCTCCCGACACAGTCGCAGTATTCGTCAGGCTGAAGCTGGCCGGAGTCGTAATCCCAGCCACACTGGCGGTCACTGTATAGCTGCCGGCCACCGAGTTGGCGGTGAAGGTGGGTGCTGTCGCTACGCCGCTGCTGTTGGTAGTCACCGTCGAGGAACCACCGAAGGTTCCGCTGGCGCCGCTGCCCGGGGCCATGAATGTCACCGTCGCGCCGCTCACCGGATTGTTGCCAGCATCCCGAACCGTGGCCTGCAGAGCAGTCGCGAACACAGTGCCCACTGTCGCGCTCTGTGGCGTCCCAGCCGTCGCCGTCACACTCGCTGCTGCGGCGGCAGTATTCGTCAGGCTGAAACTGGCCGGAGTGGTAATCCCAGCCACACTGGCGGTCACGGTATAGCTGCCGGCCACCGAGTTGGCGGTGAAGGTGGGCGCTGTCGCTACGCCGCTGCTGTTGGTAGTCACCGTCGAGGAACCACCAAAGGTTCCGCTGGCGCCGCTGCCTGGCGCCATGAATGTCACCGTCGCACCGCTCACCGGATTGTTGCCAGCATCCCGAACCGTGGCCTGCAGAGCAGTCGCAAACACGGTCCCCACCGTCGCGCTCTGTGGCGCCCCAGCCGTCGCCGTAATATTTCCCATCGGCTCACTGCTTCCGCCCGAAAGTGCCGCCCCGCTGATATGAACGCTACCGCCTCCCGACGTCAGCACCCAACTGACCGTCAAGGCTTGATTCGGACCAGCAGCGTTGTAGGTCAGGGTGTAATTGCGGTCATACTGGTCGCTGGTGCTCGCGGTGGTATCGGTGAAGTCAGGCGCCGATCCATCCGACAGATGAGCGGTCAGAGTGCCTCCGCTGCTCCAGCCCCCGACATGCAGGATCAGTGTGCGGGTAGTGGCGTCCGCTGGGGCGATGAGGGAAAAGCCGTTGGCAACACCACCGATGTAAGCGTAGTCGGTGTTGTTCGTACTGGATGCGGTGGGCGCGCCATCGGTCCAGCTCAAGGGCCGTGGGTCGACGTTGGCAATCGACACCGTTCCAGGGGCAACTGTGCTGTACGTGCTGATCTGAGCGGTGACGTTTGCCTTGCGGTTCAACGTGGCGTCTCCCCAGTGCACCCAATCGGTTGCGCCCTCGAGGGTCAGGTTCGCTCCCGTTTGTGAGTTGTCTCCTGTTCCAACCAGAGATCCCCCTCCCGGCGACAGGAGGCCGAACACATTGAAGGCTCCATCGAAAGTAGCCAGGTAGACTTTTCCGTTGGCGATGGTCGGCGCAGACCATTTGGCCCACGATCCCGCATAATCGCGGCTGCTGTTCAGGCCGCTGTTCCAGAGGTCTTTCCTAAGGTCGGCGGCATCGAAGGCATGCAGAATTCCGGGGTGGGGATACCCGTCGGCATCGCCGGACGTGGCATACGCGGCCCAGATGATGGTCGAGCCAGCCGTGGTTCCGTTCGCCGACAGCGACATGGACGGCTCGCTGGAGTAACCATAGGGGTTCGCCATTGCGGGTGCCTGGACTGTGCCGACGGAGACCGGAGTGGTGTTAAACGTAGAGCCATTGAAAGAAAACGCGCGCAGGAAGTCCGAATTTCCCCAAAGATACAACTTCGAGTTATAGTAGACCCAGTCTGTACCGAAGCTTCCACCTTGTCCTGTCGCCAGCAAATTCGTAGTTGCCTGCCACTCCTGAACAACCTGGTCTGTTGTGCTGTTGAAATGGCCGAGATTGGCTTGGTCGAGGACAAATACTTTTCCTTCTTTTCCTCCCTCCACGACCCGCGATGAACCAGGTATCAGGATGGGACCGGCGGATCCGAGATCCGCGTCAGCAGTGTCGAGGGTTGATTGATTGGATGGCGCGAAGTAGTCCGAAACCGCTAGACCGCTTGCAGTACTTACCTTGGCGATACTGTCACCATAATCGGTGCCACCCGAGTTGGCGTCGAAGGTTCCGTTCCCCGTTGCAATGAAGAGATTGCCGGATGCGTCCGCTGCCAAACCCATTCCGCCGGTCCAAACTCCCCCACCGTTGCCATTGGGAGTCAAGCAGAGAAGGCTGGTCTGCTGGAGTGTGCTCGCGCTGAAGGCAAAGATCCAGCCATGCCACGGAACCTGGTCGTTGCCGTGAGAGCCGAACGCCACATACACTTTGCCATTGGAGAGTAAGAGTCCCGGCCTTTGAAAATGCAAGCTAGGGTTGAACGTCAACGTTCCACTGTTACTCCCGTCGCCCGTGCCGGAGACGCTACCCTGAATCGTTACCGGGCCATTGAATTTCTCATTGCCGGTCGTAATGTCGAGTGCGTGCAGCTGATAGACGCTCGCCGCGTTCAATACGGTATTGTTGACCACGTACAGCGTCCCCGACGTCGTGTCGATGACGGGAGTCGAAGTTATTCCGATTTGCGGCTGGACTGAGTCAAAAACGGCCGACGTTGTGGGACCGAAATTCACACGCCAGAGCGGAGCCCAGGCCGCAGCGTTGTCCGCATCAAACGCGTACACGCTGTTATTCTCGGTGCAAATGAAGACTACGTTGTGCGTTCCCTGGCCCGGAATTTGAACGCTGGGGACATACAGCGGCTGGGCATAAATCTGGCCGTCGACGGCGTGAGAAAAAAGCTTACCGAAGGTGTTGACGTTGACGTTTGAAGTGTTGAGAATTGTCTCGTTGGGGTTCGCCCCGGTACGGTTCAGGTCGTTGTGCTGAGTCGTCACGGCGACTTGAGCCTGCAACGAGGCACACGTCACCAGTACAAAAGTTAGCCACCTCTTATCGCCCATCAGATGAGCACACAGAACTAATCGTGCCAGAGTTCTAAACCGGCGTCAAGTCTCAAGTACTAAGGGAGTTATAGGTATTTTACCTTATTACCTTAGGGGCAGGTCTTACTAACCATCTGTAAGGACGTAATGTTTATATTAGTTTGTCCGGCCCTGGGGATTAGAATGCCTATGATTGCGACCTTCCCACCCAATGAGTCGGAAGGATGGAAAGCAGCCACTCCTAGAAGAGAATACCGATGTTCGCCCAACGGCTTGACGGCCGCAGCCTTCACGGCTACCGAGGTCGTTGACTGGGTGGTGGAGGTCACGGGGCCACTCGCGCGGGCAAGCGTCCAGAAGGAACCTGGGCCCTGTTCCAAACAGCCAACCACCTCGGCGATCTCAAGGGTGCCTCGCGCGACGCTTTCAAGAGGTTTTTCTATCCTGCCGGGGCCGGTGAGGTCCTGGTTGTCAAGACTGTACTGGACAAAGGGCGTGAACATTTCGTCCCAGCTCTGGTTCTGATCGCGGAAGTACACCGGTTGGTCCGCGGCCGGGTTGTATTTGTTGTTCAGCGAATTGTCGTAGTGCGCTGTAACGATCATCTTGCTGCCTGCCGGCAGATGGAGCGGCGCATCGAGTTCGTAGGCTAGCTGCCACCGGAAATCATATTTCGGCACATTGAGGAGCGACTGTTCCCGCCCGTCCGGAAAAATAATGGAGTAGTTGAAGTCCTTCGCACGCAGGTGCGCATGGGGCTGGAGCTGGTAAATGGTGACCGGCTCCGGGAACCCGGTCACGCTGACCAGTTCATATTTTCCGTCATTAGGCGGAATGGGCGGGATCGCAACGCGGGTGCCTTCCGCCTTGACTCCCGGAGTATCCATCAGTAGCTCTTTGCCGTTGGCTATAATCGTCTCTCCGACAGCAGGAACCCGGAATATTTGGTGTTTCGGCGGTCCTTTCCGGAACCAGAAGGCGATGGTTGAGCGGTCGGTCTCCGGTTTCCCCGTGGCCTGGTAGTGGACGTTGAAGTCGAGGTACATGTTCTTTCCGCCTCGAAGCAACTTGGCGCTGTCGTCCGGGTACATTTCGAATGTCGTACCAGGCGTGTAGACACCCAGCATGTCGAAGGTTGCAGGATTGGAAGGAACCGTGACCGCGGGCCGGGCTCCAGCCAGACCACTTGGAAGACCTAGCTGGCGCGCGAGCAAAGCCATCGGGCCAAGATCCTCCGGAGTAACTCCGTTGGCCAGTTCCACCTCGGTGATCGCCATGTGATGCACTATGGCTGGATTGGAAGGGCGGGCCTGGCTCGCAACCACCCATCTGTCCTCCAGGAAGGGCACTTTCGCAAAGAACCGCACGTAAGGGATCGCGCCTTTTGCAGGAGCATGAAACTCGCCAGGCATGGAGATGACCAAGTCGGGCTTCAAACCTTCCGGATGAAGCCAGCCGTCAGAGTTTGGTAGTGGCGGAAGATTGGTGTCGTCCCCTTTCGGAGCGCCCCCATTGACCCAGGCGACCAGAGTATCGATGACTTGGCGGCTAAGGCGCGGGTCGTTGCGGAACCGAACGCTGGCGTTGGGATCGGCAGACCAGGGAGGCATCTGGCGCAAGGCCGCTTCTTGCTTGATCGCTTTCGCCCACGGCCGGACCGTCTCGTAGGATAGAAACGGGACGTGCGAAGCGATGTCGCCTGGCCGATGGCAGTGCACGCAGTTCTTGAAGAGGATTGGGGCAACGTCTCGCGTAAACGTGGGCACAGTCGCCGCGCCGAGGGAAGCGGCTGTCAGGAACGCCAGGACGCACACCACAGTCCGCGTGGCGGTGCGCAGCGTCCGTGTGGGGCGCTGGGTGAACGCTCGGATGACAAGGGGGCCAAACGACGACATGGCGACTTCAGTTGACGCGTCCAGTTCGTGCACGCTTTTGCAAGGCCAGTACTTCCTACACCAGTGTAATCTGCTCCCAGGAATTCGGAGACGCTAAAATACGTGGGTATGCCGCCGTCGACGAGTGATCGGGCACAAATGCGTTCGCGGTGGCTTTTGGCGAATGGTATCGTCGCTGTTCTCGGTTTTCTGCTGGTTTGGTACTGCGGGCACCGGGGATTGTTCTTGCAGGATCAATCCATGATTTTTGATGGAGCTTGGCGGCTCCTGCAGGGCCAGGTCCCGTATCGGGATGTCCTCTACCCCTTCGGCCCAGTCACCTTTGTGGTCCAAGCGTTGTTTTTCATGGTGTTTGGCGTGAATTTTTCCGCCACAGTCTTGTCCGCCGCGGTGCTGAACGCCGTTGCCGGCTTGCTGGTGATGCGAATTGTGTATCGGCTCTTGCCGGATGCCAGAGCAATTGCGTTTCTTGCCGGTATCGCCACTATTTGCTGGTTCCAGGCGCCATTCGGCACGCTTTGGTTTGAGCAGACCGCATTTTTCTTCGGCCTGGTCGCTCTATTCGTCGCGCTGGAAGCCGAGTTCCTGGTTGGCTCGCGCGTCTATTGGCTGCACGCCTGCGCAGGCGTGTTGATGGTTGTGTCAGTTCTGTCGAAACAGAATGCGGGTGTGCTGTTCATTCCGGCTGTTGCCGGTGTTGCCGTCGTTCCTCATCTTCACCCGCGCGCGCTGCGAACCGCCTTGCTGAGGCTGGCTGCTCAGTTGAGCGGATTTTCGATCGCTTCGGCCGCGTTCTTCGCGTGGCTGTGGCTGTTTTCAGAGCCGCGGCAGTTTTTTCACTATTCCATCGAGATTACCCGGCGCCTGGCGGACCAGAGGACTCCCGTAAACCCAACGGTGTTTATTACGGGGTTCTTTACGTTTGGCGCCTACCCGTTGTCCTTGAAATTGTCCGCCTTGTTTCTGGCTCTGATTGGATTGGGAGCGCTACTGGCTGGGGTTCTGCGTTGGCCCCAATCGCCCGAGCAGAGCAAGACTTATGCGTTGGCCGGCTGGATCACACTCTCTTGTCTGGTGTTCCAAGAGCTCTTTATCTTTGCCACGGTGAACGAGGCTGAAAACGGGCTCCCTTTCATTGGACTGGCCAGTGGTCTGAGTCTGGGCATCCTGGCGGGGGTGCTGGGGCGTGAGGGCGCTCGCTGGTCACTGTCGTCCGGCACGAAACATCTGCACGCCGTCGTTTCCGGGCGGGCGTGCCGCGCGCTGCTTATCGCGATCTTGGTTCTAGTGTGGGTGCCCATGATCTTGCAAGGCGCCCGCGTGAGTTGGAAGCGATTTGTTCAGGAGTATACGTCCCAGAGCCGCTTTGGCGGGATGCTCGATGTTGACGGACTGCGGCGTGTCAAGTGGGCCGATTTTTCCTATGCCGATCGCTTGGAATTGGTGGAGCCTGGCCACTCCACATCGGCTGGAGAATGGTGGCTTCGGAAATCGGACTTCGAGGGCGTGAACAACTGGCTGGCGCAACACCGCGGTAATTTCTTTGTCTTTGGCGACGCGACGATGTTGTATGGGCTCCATCACAGCATTTCTCCACAGCCCTGGTTGTACTTTCTCGCCGACCACAGCTACCTCCGTGAAGACGTAGCGGGTGTCGACGAAATCGTGACCGCTTCATTAAGCCGCAAATCAATACGCACTGTGATCATCGAGAAAGTGTCCTGGGCTGGCGGCCAGGATGCGGAATGGCTGACGCACATGCCCCGGCTGAAGGCGTGGATCGAAGATAACTTCGTAAAGGAAAAAGAATACGGGATTTACGAAGTGTGGGTTGCCAAGCAGCAGAGTTAACCAATCATCACGACAGAGCCTGATTTCAGGTCCACAGCAGCGTCTTGCCCATCCAGCGACAAATTCCACCGCTAAAGTGTTAGTAACCTTCTTGTGTTAGTAACTCACCTGTCCGAGAGTTACTAACCTCACTTTGTTATGGAATGGTCTCGCCTAGCCTCGATTTTCGCGCTGAAGGAAACAATCCCGTCGCGGCTGGGATCTACGAGAAGCAATGATCAACACTCGCGAGATCGTGCAGGCCCGCCAAGGAGCGTTTCTCACAGAGAATTTCAGCGGCATCGCTCAGGATGTGTTCAGAGATGCGCCTCCGGTGTTCCGGCTGATGCAACGCTGGCGTCCCTACATTTGCCCCTTCGAATTGCTGGCTCCCGAGATTCCTTCCGGCAGCACGGTCTTAGACATCGGTTGTGGCGCCGGTCTCTTTCTGGGACTCCTGGCGATGCTGGGGCGCAGGATTCAAGGCCTCGGCGTGGATTCGTCCGCGCAGGCCATCCGATGCGCCCAACATATGTCTCACATTGTTAATCAGCGGGAGCTTGGCAGTCATCTTCAATTCCAGTGTTTGCCTTCCGACCAGGCTTTGCCGGACGGACCGTTTGATGTCGTGACAGTGATCGACGTGGTTCACCACGTGCCGCAAACCGACCAAGAGCGATTTCTCTTCTCCGCGATCGATCGCCTGGCTCCCGGGGGTCGCCTCGTGTACAAGGACATGGCGTCCGGACCGTGGTGGCGTCACGCCGCTGCGCGGCTCCATGACCTTGTTATCGCGCAACAGTGGATCCACGAAGCACCAGTTTCCATGGTTCGTCCGTGGGCCGAGTCACGAGGCTTAACATGTTTGTACTCCGTGGAAGCGAACCGATACTGCTATGGGCACGAGTTCGCCATCTTCGAAAAGCCGCGCGCCCCTGAAGCCGAAACACCGAGGCGCCTGCAAACTGTCGACGTTGCCGATTAGCTTTCGCTGGAATCAACGCTGCGGCCGGGCCTGCTGCATCTGTTTGCGGCGTTGCTGGAACGCCGCCGCGACCGACGCCATCTGCGGCCCGTTCAGCAACGACGGATCGCAATTGGGCTGGCCGCGCTTGCAGGCTTCCACGTTTCGAGCTTCGAGCGCGCTGCGGGCGGCGGCCAAGGCCGCTGGTCCCAGTTCCAGTGGCTTGCAATTGGCCAATCCGTCCTGGCAGTTTGCGAGGTTTTTGCGTTCCGAGGCTTCGCGGACCAATTTCGCTTCCGACGCACTGAGAACCAGGGGATCGCAATTGAAAGAACCGTCCAGGCAGCGGTCCAGATTGCGCCGCAACGCGGCAGCCTTCATCTGGCCTGCCTCGGCGGGCGTCAGCCGCAAGGGATCGCAATTGGGCGATCCCGCCAGACAACGATCGAGATTCCTGCGAGCCGCTGCTACTTGTACGGCCTTGTCTTGTGCGGGTGTCAAGCGGCCAGGATCACAGGTTGCCGATCCATCCATGCACTTATCGAAGTTTCGTCCGGAGGCGGCGCTCTGCACCGAGGCAGCGTCTTTCGGTGTGAGCAGGAGCGGAGCGCAGGAGGGGGAGCCCTGGAGGCACTTGTCCATGTTCTGCCGGTAGCGGGATGCTTCCACCGCCTTGACCTCAGTCGAAGAGAGGCGAGTGGGATCGCACAGGGTGGAAGCGTCCAGGCAGTAATCTACATTACGCTTCCGTGAGGCTTGGGAGACCTGCTTGATTTCGTCCGGCGTTAGCCTTGAAATGTCACAGCCGGAGAGGCCTTTGACACACAAAAGAACGTTTGACTGGTCTGGTGAGGTGGCTGGCTTCCTTTGGGCCAAGAGAAAGGACCCGCAAAAGCCCAGCCAAGCCAGAGCGAAGGCAATTCGTGCTGCCTGCATTTGTAGTCTAGTTTCGCCTATTTATGAGGGGGATTGCCAGTACTGGTACTCCTTGGATCCGCCTAGGTCGTGGAGTTCATTGACACTTGTCAGTGCAATCCGCCATACTCCAAACAGCGCGACTGACAAATGTAAAATCCAGGACCTCCTGGAGTGCAAAGACGCAAGCACGATCGGGCGTCAGGTCAGAACCACGAAGATGGGACTGAAATGGCGGTAGCGTGTCCTGAATCATCCCGAACCGTCGCCAAAACCATGCAATCGATTCCGCTAGGAGAAATACCGTGGCAGTATTGAGACCGAGGGAACGCTTAGTCTATTTCCGGATCTCAGAAGACGAGTTCCGCCAATTTGTGAGTGTATGTGAGCAGGCTGGTGCGCGCAGCGTTTCCGACCTGGCCCGCAACGCGGTACAAAGGCTCATCACCGATGGTCAACGGCAACGGGAAGACCAGGAGCTGGATGAGAAGATCCGTGTTTTGGAACGGATGATCGCGGAGGTGAGCGAGCAGTTGCGAGTCTTGTCCACCAACCGCCCGGGCGAGGATACCAGCGGGCCGGCCCTGGGCAACGGAACCAAGCCAAATGGCCACAACGGCCGGAAAGACGAACAGAACACATGAGGCTCCTACCTGACGCAGGAGGCGACAGGCAGCCAGGCGAAGTCGAGCAAAGCCTAATCTACCCGGATTCCGTTTTGCTCGCCGATGCGGGGCGGCCGGCGTACGGTTCGGTTAGTCCCGGCACAGAAGAGCCAGGCGAGTCCATCAATGTCGGCCATTTACTGAGAACGTACTGGTTGCTCGTGCTCGCGCTGATGATCCTGGGCGCCGCGGCCGGGTTCACTTCGGTGGTCTTGAGCACGCCGAGATACAAGAGCCGGCTCTTGCTGGAAGTCCAGAGTTCGAGCGGCGGCCTGGTCAGGAGCAACGCGGGGCCCGAGAACGACGGGACCAGCGAACGGGATATTCAAACCCAGATCAACATATTGCGAGGCGGGACCTTTCTGGGGCGCGGCGCCGAGCGCATGCAGGCCGAGACGGTGCCCCTGGTGCCGACAGGCCGCGGTCTCTTCTCGCGGTTGCGCAGCCGACTTCACCCGACGACTGTAGATCCACTAGAGGTCGCCAAGAGCGGGTTGAACGCGGCCATGGGCACGTTTGATGCGCGGCCGGTTACCGGTACCCGGTTGATCGAATTGAGCTGCGAATCCACCAGCCCTGACGTTGCGGCGCAGTTCCTCAATGCCATGGCCGCGGAATTCGTGGAAGACAGTCTGCGATCCCGTGTGGAAACGGCTCGGAAGACCACGGAATGGTTGGCTGGCCAGATTGAGGACGCCAAATCGCAGGTGCAGGATGCGGAAAACAAATTCCAGGATTTCCTCAAGTCGTCCGGCAACATGTTCGCAGGACAGGACGCCCCGCTCGACGACACCAAGCTGGCCCAACTGAAGGGTGAGTTGGCCAGGATTCAGTCCGAGCGGATCGCGCGGCAGACGCGGTATGAATTGACCCAGAAGGCGCCTCCGGAATCACTCGGGGAAATCCTGGATGACAACACGCTGCGAAGCTACCAGCAGCAGTTGGAGGGGTTGAAGCGGGACAAGGCGGCACTGGAGACCATCTACACTCCCAAGCACGAGAAAGTTCGCAAGGTGGACGCGCAAATCTCGGCCGTGCAGAAGGCCTACGACAACGAGATCGCCAGCGTCGTAAAGCGCATCAAGAACGACTACGAGGCCTCGCTGCGGCAAGAGAAGCTGTTGAATTCGGCCTATGCCGGACAATCGCAGCTGGTCGGGGCGGAAGCCGGAAAACTGGCCCAGTACAACGCATTCAAGCGTGAAGTGGATATGCAGCGGGAAAACTATCAGACGCTTCTCAAAGAGGAAGACGAAGCGGGCTTAAGCAGTTCTGTTCCAGTGAATCCAGTGCGCATCGTGGAACCTGCTACGGCGCCGGAAGCGCCTTACAAGCCAGTTCCGATTTTGAATATTTCCATGGGCACCATGCTGGGGATGGTGGTTGCTGCAGGATTCGCTTTCCTGCGCGAGCGCATGGACAGCAGCATCAAGGAGCCGGGCATTTCCCGGCGGCTTTTCAACGCACCCGAGCTGGGCGTGATTCCAAACCTGGCGGCGAGCGTGAACGGGTTGGACAAGCCCGCCTGGCGGCTTTCCCGAGGCGCCCGCGCGAACGGGACGCGAGAAGATCCCGCCACCGCGTTGGTGGCTTGGCAGAACGGGCCGGCCTTCATTGCCGAGTCGTTCCGGGGCACGCTTGCTTCCATCTTGAGAAATCAGGCTTCTGGAAAGGTCCAGAAGATGATTCTGGTTACCAGTCCGGGGCCGGCGGAGGGCAAGACGACGGTCGTACAGAATTTGGGAATCGCTCTGGCGGAAACGGATCGCCGGGTATTGCTGGTGGACGCTGACTTTCGGCGCCCGCACCTGCACCGGAAATTCAATCTCCCGAATGAATGGGGCCTCATTGACGTACTGTGCGATGACCGGCCTCTGAGTGAGTACAGCCCGGAACAGCTAGGGGTCTTCACGGGCCTGCCGGGCCTTTCAGTATTTCCCAATCGAGTCACTCCGCAAAATGTCTCGAAAGCGTTGTACTCCTCCCGGCTGCGAACGATTCTGGAAGCCCTGGTCAAGCAGTATGACATGGTTCTCGTGGATGCTCCTCCCATTCTGAGTGTGGCTGACGCGCGCATCGTGGCGCCGCTGACGGACGCGCTGATTCTGGTGCTGCGATGCGGTGTTACAGACCGGGAGAGCGCCATGGAGGCCTACCGGAAAATTCAGGAGGACGGCCTGACGCTCCTGGGAACCGTCTTAACCGACTACGATCTCCGCGGCGATGCTGCACGGCGATACTACTACGATTATGGCGAGCCGAACCGAATCTAGCAGGGTAGAGCCACCCGTAGCATCAGTTCGCACCGCGTCGGCAACGTATAACCTGCGATTTGGTGTGATCGCCGGCCTGCTGGTGGTCGCGTTCTGGCAGATTCTGGGCAAGATGTATGGCAGCTGGTTTGACGAAGCTGCGTACATGGAACACGGCATTCTGGTAATCCCGGCGGCGTTGTATATGGCGTGGACCCAGCGGGACCGGCTCAGCCGGACTCAGGTTCAGCCGTCCGGCTGGGGAGTCGCGGTGCTCTTCTGGGGTGCGGCGCAGGCGATTCTGGGTACGGCAGCGCAATGGATCTGGGTCAGCCGTGTGTCGTTTCTGATCGCTCTGGTCGGAGCGATTGGAGCGGTTTACGGTTGGCGCATGGTCCGCGCGCTGATGTACCCGTTGTGCACCTTGATACTCATGATTGCCCCGCCGACCTTTATTTTCGAGCGCCTGACTTTGGGTCTGCAGCTCCTGGCCAGCCGTTTGGGCGAGGTTTGCCTGGAAGCGATGGGGTACTCAGTGTTGCGGCAGGGCAACGTTTTGCAGCTGGTCGGAATCACGTTGTCCGTCGAAGAGGCTTGCAGCGGGATCCGGTCTCTTATGGCGATCCTGTTCATGTGCGTGATGTACAACTACTTTTTCGTGCAGGGCAAGGCGATGCGGGCGCTCATCCTGATCCTGGCCGTGCCGATCGCGATTTTGGGGAATGCCGGGCGAATTATCGCATCGGGTATTGCCGGCCAATACAATCACGCGTTGGTCGAAGGAAGCGTGCACGAGGCTTTCGGCTACGTCAGCGTGATTGTCGCTGCGATTGGGTGCGTCTGTGTACACCTCGGGATGCTTCGGTTTCAGAAATTCTGGCGGTCTCACCATGCTTAAAAACGCAGGAGTTCTTCGATCGACGGCCAACGTGCTGTTCCTGGCGATCTGCCTGATCCTGGTGCTGCAGGCTGCCGCCTCACATATGATCAGCATCGACGAGCGAACCATTCCGATCCCGGGCTTGCATCTGATTCCCATGGATCTGGGCGGTTGGCGCGCCGGAGGCGAGCAGTCTCTGGACCAGGCGGTGACCGATTATCTCAGGCCTGATGAGTACATTCTCCGCGACTATGTAGATCCCGCCAGGGGCGAGGCCGTCAACCTGTTTGTTGCGTATTTCAAGTCGCTCCAAAATAGCTATGGTCCACACTCGCCGCGGATTTGCCTGCCGGGCAACGGCTGGCTGGTGCTGTCTTCGAAAGTCGACTCTATTCCGGTACCCGGGCGCCGGGAACCGATCCCGGTCAACGACTACGTGATGGAAAAATCCGGGGATCACATCCTCGTTCTGTACTGGTATCAAAACAACCGGAACATTTGGGCTGAGGAATTCCAGGCAAAGTTGAGGCTTCTGCCGGACTTGGTGCGGTACCGCCGCGCCGATGTGAGCCTGGTGCGCCTGGTCACGGCCGTCCCGGGCGAGTATTCGCAAAAGGAACGGACCGCTACGCTGGACTTCACGCGGTTGCTCTTTCCCAAGTTAGTCGAACGCTTCGCCTCGACCAATTAAACAGGTGCAGTGAGAATCGTATATCTCAGTCCGAGTGGCCGGCTGGGGGGCGCTGAGACCAGCCTTCGAGAGATGCTGGCAAGCGTGCGGGCTGCTGCCCAAGAGAACGAACTCTGGCTGCTGCTGGGCGAAGACGGTCCGCTCGCCGGCATCGCGCGCAACTTGGGGGTCCGCGTGGTGGTGAGACCTTTTCCTGCGGCATTGGCTCGTTTGGGGGACGCGGGAGGTGCGACGCGAGTCTTCCCGTTGCTGAAAAGTGTCATCGCAACGGCAGCCTATGCGCGCTCGCTCGGCCGCTTGCTGCGTCAGGCCCAACCGGACATTGTCCACAGCAATGGCTTCAAAATGCATCTGTTAGGAGCCTGGACCCGGCCGCGTCGAAGCGCGTTGCTGTGGCACATTCACGACTACGTCAGCTCTCGGCGGCTCATGCGCCGCCTGCTCTGGCCGTTTCGCAAAAGGTGCGCGGCCGCAATCGTTAATTCGGATAGCGTCGGCAAGGATCTGGAGCGCGCATTGCCCGGAGTGCGGGCTGTCCGAATCTACAACGCCGTTGACATCCAGCGGTTTTCACCCGTCGGCGCGCGCATAGACTTGGATGCCGCCGCCGGCCTCGCCCCCGCGTCTCCCGGTACTGTCCGAGTGGGGTTGATTGCGACGTTTGCTCTGTGGAAGGGACATGAAGTTTTCCTGGAGGCGCTAGCACGAATTCCCACTGACGTGCCGCTTCGTGGATACATCATCGGCGGACCGATTTACCAAACTGACGGAAGCCAGTGGTCCGTGGAAGAGCTTCAGCGCAAGGCGAAGGAGTTAAAGTTGGACGGCCGCGTCGGCTTCACCGGGTTCTTGGAAGACAACGCTGCCGCAATCCGTTCTCTCGACATTGTGGTGCACGCCAGCACGAAGCCGGAGCCCTTTGGCATGGTCATCATCGAAGGCATGGCTTGCGGCAAAGCGGTCATTGTGAGCCAGTCGGGCGGCGCCGCCGAATTGATTGCCGACGGAACCAACGCGCTCGCGCATGCGCCGGGGGATGCGGCAGCGCTGGCGCGGCAGATCGAGCGTCTCAGCCGCGACGAGGCGCTGCGGGTGCGGTTGGGGGACGCCGGGAGAGCCGCCGTGGAGAGCCACTATCACGGCAAGAGGCTGGCTTCCGAATTGCTGGAGTTGTACGGGGCAGCCGCTTCCATGCCCGCGAAATCCGGGTCGCCGTTAGCATCGTCCCTTTCTGCGGTTAGCGAGTAAGATGCGAGGCGCACAGTTGAATCAGTCTTCCCGGCAAGCCCTGGTTGAAGTAGGAGTGGAAAGCCAGGCTAAGCGTGTGCGCGTGCTTCACCTCCACGCGGGCAACCTGTATGGGGGCGTGGAGACTTTGCTGGTTGCGATGGCGCGTCTCCAGCATCTGTGCCCGGGGATGGAACCGCACTTCGCTCTGTGTTATTCCGGCAGGCTCAGCATAGAACTGACCGCGGCGGGCGTTCCGGTGCACATGTTGGGGGAGGTGCGGCTCAGCCGGCCATGGACCGCTTGGCACGCCCGGCGACGCTTGCGCGAGCTTCTTAGCCGCGAACATTTCGATGCTGCGATTTGTCACATGCCGTGGCCCATGGTGGTGTTTGGTTCCACAGTACAAAGTTTCGCACCGCTTGTCTTTTGGGCCCACTCCTACCATTCCGGTAAAAGTTGGTTAGAGCGCATGGCGCGGCGCATCACGCCGGATCTGGCGATTTCGACCAGCCGCTATGTCGGCAGTTCCATCACGAACCTCTATCCGGCCGTCCGATCTTCAATTGTGTACTGTCCCCTCGCGCTGGCTGATTCACCGGAAGCCTCTCATTGGCGAGTGGTGATGCGCCGGAATCAGGGCGTGGACGACGACACGGTAGTGATCGTGCAGGTCAGCCGTTTCGAATGGTGGAAGGGACACTTGCTCCATTTGGAGGCATTGTCGCGGCTCAAGTCCATTGGAAAGTGGGTTTGTTGGATCGTCGGAGGGCCCCAGAACCCCGCCGATCAGGAGCATTACGACAAGGTGACGCGCGCCGTGGAGCGCTTGGGCTTGACTGACCGTGTTCGTTTTCTTGGACAACGCTCCGATGTGCCGCAATTGCTCGCCGGCGCCGACATTTTCTGCCAACCCAATGAGGGGCCGGAGCCATTCGGGATCGTGTTCGTGGAAGCTCTTTGGGCGGGCCGTCCGGTGGTGAGCACCGCCATGGGCGGAGCGTTGGAGATTGTCGATGAGTCCTGCGGTCTATTGGCCGAGCCGGGAAATGCGGAAAACCTGGCAGAGTTGTTGGCGCGCCTGATCAACTCCGCGGACCTGCGCGTGCGGCTGGGACAGGCCGGAAGGAAGCGGGCCCTCGAACTTTGCGATCCAGCCGCACAGCTGCGCAACCTGTACGACCTGATGCGCGAGCCGGTCCAGAAACGCAACCCGGGGCACGCCCAATGCTGAAGCAAGGTTCTACAATGCAGGAGGCCTTCACCCCGTCTTCCTCGAGTGGGTTTCAGGCGGTTGAACGAGCCCCCTGGGTCCTCGTGGCTGGCGGTTTCCACCTGAACGGCGGGATGGATAAAGCGAATCTGGCGCTGGCGCAATATCTGGTTAGCCAGGGCGCGCCGGTTCACTTGGTATGCCACAGCGTCGATCCGGATTTCGCCCGCAATCCTCGCGTCACGGTTCACCAGGTATCTCGACCGGCCGGATCATTTTTTCTGGGCAAGCCGCTGCTGGATTGGAGAGGCCGCAAGGTTGCCCGGCAAGTACAGCGGCAGTGGCCCGACAGCCAGGTTGTGGTCAATGGCGACAACTGCCTGTGGCCCGGAATCAACTGGATTCACTATGTACACCACGCCTGGGACCCGGGGATTCAGGCTGGCCCGCTTTGGTTTCGCGTCAAGCAGATGCTAAACCGCTGGCTGGTGCGAAAACGCGAGAAGGCTGCGGCTCGGGTTGGAAGGTTATTCATCACCAATTCAGACCGAACCACACGGGATATGATTCAGCTCCTCGGTGTCGAAGCCGAACGAGTGCGTACTGTCTATCTCGGAGCAGAAACCGAGTGGGGCCAGGTAACCGAAAGCGAAAAGGCCTCCAGCCGGCAGGCCTTTCAGATTTCAGCGGACAAACTGGTCGCGGTTTACGTTGGCTCATTGGGACTTGACCGGAGGAAAGGGTTCGACACTTTGCTGGAAGCCTGGAAGAGGCTTTGTGCCGATCCGAATTGGGACGTGGACTTGCTGGTGGCCGGAAGCGGCAACGCTATGGAAACGTGCCGCCGCCAGGTAGCGCAATGGAACCTGGAAGGCCGCGTCCGCATATTGGGCTTTTCAAAACGCGTACAGGATCTGCTGGCGTGCGCGGACGTGCTCGTGAGTCCGGTTCGGTATGAAGCCTATGGGCTCAACGTCCAGGAAGCTATTTGCCGCGGCATTCCTTCCATTATCTCCGCCAGTGCAGGCGTAGCGGAGCGATACGCGCCGGAGGATCGCCCCCTGCTGCTGTCCGATCCGGAGGACGTTGACGCTCTGGTTGACACGGTTCGCATGTGGCGCGCCAACCACGAGGCGTGGAGCTTAAGGTTCCGCGAATTCGGCGAACAGCTGCGGCAATATGGCTGGAATGACATGGCGCAGCGAATGGTTTCACTGGCGGGGAGATCGAAGTCTTGATGCACATTTCCTCGCGGTTGGCATTCCGGAATAGTCTGCTGATGACCGGTCACTGGAGAATCGGCGGATGATCGCCCTCATTCTCTGCTTCGTGGCTTTCTTCGCCACGTTTCGGGCCGGCAAGCGATCGCTCGCCTTTGGCATTATTGGTGTCTTCACGGTTGGTTATTTCTACGGGATTATTCGGGCGAACCTGCCAACCGCCGCTTCCCACTTCATTTTTGACGCCGCGCTGCTGGGCCTCTACCTCTCACAGAATTGGATGCGCTTCTGGCGGTCGCAGCGTTCAGGCGCCTTACACGCATGGATGCTGGTCCTGATGATCTGGCCGTGTCTGCTGTTGTTAATGCCATTTCAGCCATTGCTGGTGTCCCTGGTTGGGCTTCGTGGCGCTATTCTCTTTCTCCCGATGGCTGTGCTCGGGAGCCGCTTGCGCGGCGAGGATCTCGAAACTCTCTCCGTGGGCTTTGCAATCCTCAACCTGGCTGCGTTGGGTTTTGCGACCGCGGAATACTTCCTGGGTGTTCCACGCTTCTATCCCTTTAACGCGGCCACGATCATTATCTATCTCAGTTCCGACGTCGCAGGCGGCTTCTACCGGATTCCCGCGACGTTCATCAATGCGCACGCATTTGGAAGCATGATGGTGGGCACACTTCCGTTTCTCCTGGGTGCTTGGAGCGTGGCCGAGCGCCGTATAGTTCGTCTCCTGGCTGTCGTCGGTACGGGCGCGGCGCTTTTGGGCATCCTGATGTCCGCAACCAGATTGAATTTCGTGCTGGGCGCTACGCTGGTGCTGGTAGCCATCTGGACCGGGCGGATGAGTTCGAGCCGGCGGCTCATGTTCGCGGGGCTCATCGCGGTCATGCTGGCCATAGCTTTTGGGAACGCGCGCTTTCAACGATTTAAGAGCTTGTCCGACACAAGCTACGTGGAAGACCGTATCTCGGGAAGTGTCAACCGCGACTTCTTCGAGATTCTTTTCGAGTACCCGATGGGGAATGGACTAGGCGGCGGCGGAACGAGCATCCCGTATTTTCTGCAAGGCGAGGTCAGAAATCCAATTGCAATGGAAAACGAATACGCCCGCATCCTTGGCGAGCAGGGCGTGATCGGTTTGCTTTTGTGGATCGGCTTCATCGCCTGGTTCCTGGGCCGGGCCAAGGCCAGCCTCTCCAAGGGACCGTGGGCTACGACCCGCAGGTTGATTTGGGGCGGAGATATTGTGGGACTGGTGACGGCCACACTCGGAACCGGAATGCTCACCGCCATACCCGGAACCGCGGTCTTCCTGCTGGGTATGGGGATTATTGCCGTTCGGCCACGGCTCCTCGGCGAAGTCACGGACAGTAATCGAAGACGTGTTGGTCCAGCCGTGGCGCCTCAACAGCGCTACCGGCCGACCGTTACGGCTTGAAAATATTTCAGAGCGCTGAGGATTCGTTTACGTTGACGATGCGAGAAAAGAACTGGAGCTGCAACGCATGAGCCGGAGCCGCCGGTTAATTGGGGGCTTGACCTTTGGCTATTTACGCCAGGGCACCGTCATGCTGGTCGGGCTTTGGTTAACGCCATTTCTCCTCAAGCATCTCGGCCAGCATGACTATGGATTGTGGCTGGTTGGGTTGCAGAGTTTGGCCTATCTGGTGTTGATGGATTTCGGCGTGGTCGCGCTCTTGCCGCGTGATACGGCCTACGCGACGGGGCGCATGGTGAGTGAGACCGACGGAGAAGCGCTGCCGACCACGATAGGCCGCACCGCGCGAATTGTCTTATGGCAAACGCCGGTTGTCGCGATCGCTGCTGCGGTTGTGTGGTTTGTCGTGCCAATGGGAGCGCAGGTCCGCGGGCCCGTTCTGTTGGTTCTGGCAGGATTCACTTTACTGTTCCCAACACGCATCTTTGAAGCCACTCTCCACGGACTTCAGGAAATGGCGTATCTCGGAAAGATCCAGCTGTTTAGTTGGGCACTGAGTACGGCTCTCATGGTCCTGTTCGTTCTGTGGGGATTCGGATTGTATTCGCTGGGAATTGGGTGGATAGCGGGACAGTTGCTCCCGCCAGTTCTGGCATTCTATCGCTTGCGCACGTCGTTTCCAGGCGTCCTTCCGTCTCATCTACCCTGGCTGTCCATGCGAGAGATTTTTCGGGCGCTGGGCAAAGGGTCGTGGGTAAGTATCGCTCAGATCGCACAGGTGCTGGTAGCGGCGACCGACTATCTCATCATCGGCAAGCTGTTGGGGGCCGCCGCTGTGGTCCCCTACGCCTGCACGGGGAAGCTGATCACCGTGCTGGGAAACCAGTCACACATGATTATGGAGATGGCCGCGCCAGGCCTCAGTGAGATGAAGACGGGCGCGAGCCGCGACCGGATTTTTCGCGCCTGCTCCACTTTGACGCTCATCTTGCTGACGGCCATCGGCGCCATCGCTTGCGTGGTCTTAGCGGTGAATCACAGTTTTGTAAATTGGTGGATCGGCGAACGGCAGTTTGGTGGTTTACCGCTGACATGCCTGTTTGTTGCCAACATTTTGTTGCGGCAGTGGAACAACACCTCCGTCTATTCGATTTTCGCGCTTGGATACGAACGACGAATCTCTTTCACAACTTTGATTGACGGCGCTCTCAGCGTCGGATCAGGAATCACATTAGTCCACTGGATAGGGCCCATCGGCGCTCCCATCGGCTCCATTCTGGGCGTGTGCCTGGTAAGCCTCCCGGGGAACCTGTTACCCCTCGCCCGTGAGCTTCAAGTTCCTGTCTCCAAGGTTGTATTTTCCATTTGGCCGTGGTTTTGGCGGTTCGCGATCGTGAGTGCGATTTGCGTGGCGGCCGGCTTTCGATGGCAGCACGGCAGTTTTCTTTACGTCGCCGGAATAGCGTGCGCGGCGGCCGTGCTGTACTGTGCCGTAATGATTCCGATGATCATGAATTCGCAGGTGCGTGCCTATCTGCCGTTGCGAGTGACCCAAACCTGGGATGGCATGATCCGGCGTTTGAATTGGGCTAATACTGCGGCGGTCGCCGAAGAGGTCGGAGCTCCCAAGAACTCCTAGACGTGCTCAACGGAAAATCAGAGTTGCGTGTGTTGCACGTCGTTCCGCGGTTGTTTGGCCGCGGGAACGGAGTGATTGGCGGTGCGGAGCGCTATGCCTTCGAGTTGGCCCGCTATATGGCCAGCGAAGTCCCCACCTCTCTGGTCTGCTTTGGCGAGGGCGAGGAACGCCACGAAACCATTGGGGGGTTGGACGTTCACGTGATCGGCAATCCCTGGCTGGTGCGGCAACACCCGGGTAACCCGATGAGTGTGCGGCTCTACAAGGATCTGGCCAACGTCAGTGTGGTGCATTGTCATCAACAGCATGTCCTGGCCAGTAGTTTTGTGGCGGCTGTCTGCCGCCTCAGCGGGCGCAAAGTGTTTGTCAGCGATCTAGGCGGCGGAGGCTGGGATATTTCGGCTTATATTTCCACCGACCGTTGGTATCACGGCCATCTCCATATCAGCGAGTACAGCCGGCAGATCTATGGCCATGCACAACAGCCCTGGGCTCACGTCATTCTTGGAGGTGTGGATACCGAGAGATTCAGCCCGGATGCGTGTGTCCCGCGGAAACCACGAGTGCTTTTTGTAGGCCGGCTGGTGCCTCACAAGGGGATCAACGACCTGATTCAGGCTCTGCCTCCCGGCATGGAGTTGGAACTGATTGGCCAGCCCTATGACCAACGCTTCGTAGACGATCTGAAGAAGATGGCTGAGGGAAAACAGGTCGTGTTTCGGCATGACTTCGACGACGAAGCACTCATCGGGGCATACCGCAGCGCGATGTGTGTAGTCCTGCCGAGCGTCTATCGAACTCTTTATGGCCTGGAAACGAAAGTGCCTGAGCTGCTCGGCCAGACGCTCTTGGAAGGAATGGCGTGCGGGGCGCCGGCTGTGTGCACGCAAGTGGCGAGCATGCCCGAGGTCGTCGAAGACGGCAAGACCGGCTTCGTGGTGCCGCCCAACGATCCGGAGGCTTTGCGAGAGAAACTGGTCTGGCTGGCGGAGCACCCCGAACAGGCCCGCACGATGGGAGAAGCCGGCCGCAGCCGAGTATGTGAGCTCTTTACCTGGCCCATGGTGGTGCGGCGTTGTCTGGACATTTACCAATCCACTGGAAAGAAGTCCGGCGGCTGACCTATGCAAAGTGAAACTGCCGACGCCGTGCTCACCGGCACTGGCCAACCAGATCGATGCGGCCAGTGGCATCTGATCACCAGCGAATTTCCTCCTCAACCGGGCGGGGTGAGCGACTATACGCAACAACTCGCGACCTGTCTGGCTGCGCAGGGCGATGAAGTGCACGTATGGTGCCCCGCCTGTGCGAGCGAGCGGCCAGAAGCGAAAGGATTTTCGATCCATCGCGAATTCGGCGCCTTTACACCCTCGGACTTGCGGCGCGTGGACCAGGAGTTGGATCGCTTCCCCGGCCCGCGCCGGATTCTAGTGCAGTGGGTACCCCACGGCTATGGTTATCGCTCCATGAATCTTGCCTTCTGCTGGTGGGTGTGGAAACGTGCCACCCGGCACGGAGATTTTGTCGAACTGATGGTGCACGAGCCGTTCCTCACATTTAGCTGGAATTCGCTACGGCAGAACGCCGCCGCAGCCGTCCACCGCCTCATGACCATCCTCTTGCTGCGTGCCGCCTCTCGCGTTTGGATCTCCATTCCACAATGGCGCGCTTTACTAGGCCCATATTCCCTCGGCAAGCAGACGCGATTTGAATGGCTGCCCGTTCCCAGCAACATTCCAGTGGTTGACGACACCGTGGCCGCGCAGGCAGTTCGCCGCCGGTATGTGCAGGGACAACGCCTTTTGGTCGGTCACTTCGGAACTTTCGGGGTGCTGATTGGCAGGCTTCTGGAACCCATCGTGTATGCTCTGACCGAGGCGGACCCGGCATGCGTCCTACTCTTAATGGGGCGGGGAAGCGAGCAGTTCCGCCAAAGGCTGATCCAGGCCGAGCCCCGCTTGGATGGCATCGTCGAAGCGACCGGCCCGTTGGCGCCGGAGACGCTTTCCAGTCATCTGGCTGCGTGCGATCTGCTCATCCAACCCTACCCGGATGGGGTGAGCACCCGTCGTGGCAGTGTCATGGCTGGGCTTGCGCACGGAAAACCGATCGTGACGACCACAGGCTGGCTCACTGAGCCCCTCTGGTCGCAAACCGCCGCAGTGACTTTGGCGCCGGCGGGAGACGTCCAGACTTTCGTGAACAATTTCCAGCGGCTGAGTTCGGATACGGGTGGGCGCCTTCGCGCCTCCGCCGCAGCCCGCAAACTTTATCAGGATCGCTTTGACATGGCCCACACTGTTCGAGCTCTTAGACAGGTTGAGCCAGGAGAGAGCCGCCCGTGCGCATCCTGATCGCAACAGCGCGCCGCAACTTGCTGGGGGGCGTCGAAAAGTACCTTCAGACGATGATCCCCGGTTTGATCGAGCGGGGGCATACGATCGGGCTTCTCTATGAGTACCGCTTCAATCCAAGCGACGAGGCGATCGATTCCCAGGTTGCGCGGCTACCGGCGTGGTGCCTGGAGGAACTTGGTCTGGAGGCAGTGCTCCAATCACTGCAAAACTGGGCGCCCGACGTGGTGTACTCGCACGGCTTGGATGACACGGGTTTAGAGCGCGCGCTGCTGGACGCTTTCCCGGTCATGCTTTACGCGCATACCTACTACGGCACCTGCGTGAGCGGCAGAAAATGTCATGCCATTCCCCGGCTCCAGCCCTGCGGCCGCAAGCTCGGCGCCGGTTGTCTTGTGCTCTATTATCCCCGTCGATGCGGGGGACTGCACCCCGGCACGCTCGTGCAGCTGTTTCAGACCCAATCACGCCGCAGGGCATCGCTCGGTGATCATCAAGGGATCTTGGTGGCCAGCCGGCATATGTACCGGGAGCTTGAACAGCACGGAGTCAGCGCGGGCCGTTTGCATCTGGTTCCTTTGCACACCAACGACAGCGTTCCTGCTACTGTCCCGCCGGCTCCCCGGCTTCCGCAGGGAAGAATCCTGTTTGTAGGGCGGCTGGTGGACGTCAAGGGTGCAGACTACCTGCTGCGCGCTTTGCCGCATGCGGCGAAGAAGCTGGGACGTGCGCTGGCGCTGACGGTCGCCGGAGATGGGCCCGACCGGGCCAAGTTGGAAGATCTCGCCCGGCAACTCAACGTCGAAGTCGAATTCGCGGGCTGGGTAGCTGGCGAACAGAAAATGAGCCTCATGCGCGAGGCGGATCTGGTCGCCGTCCCGAGTCTCTGGCCGGAACCGTTCGGTCTAGTGGGCATCGAAGCCGGGTGCCTCGGCACGCCAGCAGTCGGATACGCGGTTGGCGGAATTCCGGACTGGCTGATTCCTGGCCGGACCGGAGAACTCGCACCGGGCGAGCCGCCGACGACGGAAGGTCTCGCGCACGCGATCGTTCGAGCGCTCAACGATCGGAATCATTACCAGCAGTTGCGCCTGGGGGCCTGGGAGGCCGCCCGGCAATATACACTCGAACGTCACCTGGACTTGTTGGAGCGCGTTTTGTCGGTTCAATGCCCCGCTGGCGCCGCGCAGGTTCCTTTTTCGCAGGACTCTCACGTACGGGCGTAATCACCTTAAATGGCTTCCGTAAGCAATCTCGCTCAAAGCACGATCACTACGCCGGTCCGTCCCTGCAAGGTAGCGCTGGTGTGCGATTTCCTTGAGGAACGCTGGCCGAGCATGGACCTTTTTGGCGACATGCTCTTCCAGTGCTTTCAGAGCGATCCCGCTGCTGTCGACGCTGAGCAGATTCGCGCTCCTTTCCGCGCGCGCTTGTCCAGATGGGCCGCTTCGGGACTGTTCTGGAATGCGGATCGATTGCTGAACCGCTTTTACGACTATCCGCGCTGGCTCCGCGGGCGCGCTGCCGGATTCGATCTCTTCCATCTGGTCGACCATAGCTATTCGCAACTGATCCAAGACCTGCCGCCGGCGCGGACGGTGGTTACCTGCCATGACCTGGACACGTTCCGCTGTCTGCTGGAGCCGGAATTGGAACCCCGTCCCCGCTGGTTTCGCGCCATGGTGCGGAGAATCTTGGATGGCTTCCTGCGGGCAGGTCACGTCATCTGCGTCAGTGAGTTTACCAAGGCACAATTATTGCGGCATCGTTTGTTTCGACCCGATCAGGTGACCGTGATTCATCCGGGTGTGGATCCGGCTTATTTCTCGGCTCCCGAGCCGAACGCCAGCGATTCATTGGAGGCTTTGCCAACGGAAGGCCCATGGCTGCTTCATGTTGGCAGCACCATCGCCCGCAAGAGAATCGATGTTTTGCTCCAGGTTTTTGCCAGGGTGTTGGCGGCTTATCCTCAGATGAGACTCGTGCGTGTCGGAGGCGAATTCACCGCCGAGCAATCTCAACTCGCCCGGAGTCTCGGCGTCCAGGACAAGATCGTCCAGATGCCTCGCCTGACCAAGGCGCAATTGGCGGTGGTTTACCGCAACGCTGCGTTGGTTCTGCAGCCGTCCGAGGCTGAAGGATTCGGTCTGCCTGTGATCGAAGCCATGGCTTGCGGCTGCCCCGTATTGGCCAGCGACATTGCGTCCTTGCGCGAAGCAGGCGGCAGCGCTGCCGGATATCTCCCCGTGGCCGATGTTGACGCTTGGGCCGGCAAAGTCACCGAACTGCTGCGTGAGCGCGAAGCTGCCGCGGAAAGCTGGGAGCTTCGCCGTTCCAGCGCCCGCCGGCATGCCGCCGGGTTCACATGGGCCGAAAATGCCGCCCGTACAATGACGGTCTACCAACGCGTCTTGCACTAACGGAGGGGCGCGCAAAAATGAATATCAGACAAATCATCAAGGCAATCGTTCCCAAACCGCTGTGGAACAAGCTCCGCATGCTGCGCTTGCGGTACACGCTGGATCACTACCGCCGCCGCGTCGTCCGCCACACTTACGGAGGCTACCAACTGGAGCTGGAGTTAGTCGATCCGATGGGAGCCGGCTGGTACGATCACGACTGGCCGGAATTGGCCGAAGTAGCTCTGCTGCGGCAGTATGGTTTGCGGCCGGGCGCACGCGTGTTCGACATCGGGGCGCACCAGTGCTTGGTGGCCTTGATGCTCGCAAAGACCGTCGGCCCGCAGGGGTCCGTGCTCGCGGTCGAGGCCAGCGCTGAGAACTGCGAGGCCGGAGAACAGAACAGGAAGCTGAATGCGATCGAGAACCTGCAGATTCTGCATGCCGCCGGAGCGGCCCGATCGGGAACCGTGATTTTCAATCGCGGCACCAATGGCCAAGTCGACGATGGCAGCGGCGATTGGGGACAGGTGGAAGTCAACGCCTACTCGGTGGATGATCTTGCCGAAAAGTACGGTGCGCCAGACGTTCTCTTTATCGACGTCGAAGGCTTCGAGTGCGAGCTGCTCCAGGGAGCGCAGAAGACCCTGTCGCGCCGTCCGGACTGTTTCATTGAAGTTCACGTGGGCGCCGGGCTTGAAAAGTTCGGCGGGTCCGTCGAGCGATTGCTGGAATTGCTTCCGCCCGGATACACGTTTTTCGCGGCCCGGCCGGATACTTCCTTCACGCCTTTCAGTGCGAGTGATGCCGTCGTCGAACAGCGGTTCTTCCTCATCGCGGTTGCCTCCGAACGAGCCGCGGCGGATAGCACCCTGGTTCCCACGAACGCGGCAAAAAGCGAGGGCAGGGCAGTCCGATGAGCAAACTGCGGAACGTGATTCTGGCGGCCGTGCCGCCGCCGGCGATTCGGTTTCTTTCCCGGAACCAGTGGCGCAGTCCCATGTTGCGCCGGATCTGCGCTTGGGGCGCGTCTTGGGTCAAGGGCCAGGACGGAGTGGTTCTCCATGGAGCCGGGCAGGGCCTGCGCTTCAATGCGGGCGCATCGCACAGCGGATTCATCCTGGGCCACCATGAGCCTGAAGTACAGGAGCTGCTCTCTGAAGTTCTCCGGCCGGGATCGGTCTACTACGACGCGGGCGCGAATGTCGGCTTCTTTGCTGTGATCGCCGCGCGTCTGGTAGGGCCTTCCGGAAAGGTCGTTTGCTTCGAGCCACTGCCGGATAATGCGCGCCAAATCGAATACAACGCCAAGCTCAATGGCTTTTCGAATATAACGGTCTGCCGCGAAGCCCTTGGAGGCTCCGATCGTACCGAGATTTTCCAGACCTCCGCCGAGCCGACCTGGGGCATGCTGTCTGCCGTCGGAAAACCTCCGGACCAGGCTTCGGGCCAAATCACGGTCAGCGTGCGTGCATTGGACTCGCTGCGAGCCAGCAGCGGCTTGCCGCGGCCCGATGTCATCAAGATTGATATCGAGGGCGCCGAAGCGGAAGCTCTTACGGGGGCGTCCTTAACCCTTCGCGAGCACCGGCCCATTCTAGTGATCGAGCTGCACCGCACCAATGCCGCTGTGATCGCAGTCTTAGATCAGTTGGGCTACACCAGCGCGGTCCTGGGCAGTTCGGTCTCGGTCCAGGACGTGACTTGGGACGCCAACATCCTCGCAGTCCCCAAGGAACGCCCGGATCTGATGGAGCTGGCGCGCACGCCGGAGAGGACCGCCGCACAGTGAAGCCGCTCCGGATCCTGACCATCGGACATTCTTACTGTGTGGCGTTGAACCGCGCCATCGTAAGAGAAGTGGCCAGGGATCCCGATTTCGAAGTCACCGTCGCGTCCCCGAGTTTCTTCCAGGGCGACTTGCGCCCGATTGTGATGGAGCCGGAACCGCCAGGGTCTCCGCTGCGGCTGGTTCCACTCAAAACCAGATTCAGCGGACGTATTCACATCTTTAGCTACGAAGGCGCAAAGCTGAAGGCCTTAGTGCGCGACAACGCGTTCGACGTCGTCCACGCGTGGGAAGAGCCTTACGTGTACGCGGGCTATCAAATCGCAAAGGCTTTGAAGAACAGCCCGGCCCGGTTTTGTTTTCGCACGGCTCAGAGCTACGTCAAGCACTATCCGCCGCCGTTCAGCTACTTCGAGCGCCGGGCGCTGGCACGGGCGCAGGGATGGATCGCCGGAGCCAGTCTGGTCTATCAGGCGATGTTAGAGAAGGGTTTCCCCAAAGACATCGGACGGATCCTGAACCTGGCTGTGGACTTGAAGCAGTTTCAGCCGTTGCCGCCCGCGATGCGGGCTGAAGTGCTGGGAGAGTTGGGCTTGAAGCCGCCGGTGATCGGCTTTATCGGCAGACTCACCCGCGCCAAAGGCATGGATGTCCTCATGCAAGCCATGGAGCGGGTTGGCGGCTCTCGCGCTTGGAGCCTCTTGCTCCTCGGAAGTGGTGAGTATCAGGACAAAGTGCAGAGGTGGGCCGCTCATAACGGCTGGTCCGATCGCGTAAAAGTTCTGCTCGCAAAGCACAGCGAAGTTCCCCGGTATCTGGGTTGCATGGATCTGCTGGTTGCTCCGAGCCAGACAATGAAAAACTGGAGAGAACAATTCGGGCGGATGCTCATCGAGGCGTTCGCCAGCGGAGTACCGGTGATCGGCAGTGACTCCGGGGAGATTCCATTTGTCATTGGCGACGCGGGCCGCGTCGTCGTCGAGTCGGATGTAGCGGGTTGGGCGCGGGAAATTCAGCGGCTTCTGGAAAGTCCGCAGGAAAGAGACGAGTTGAAGCGCCGAGGTTTGGCGCGCGCCCCCAAATATTCGGTCGCGGCAATCGCGCAACAGTATCGCGACTACTATCGCTGGCTCGCTGCGCGTTCCCTTGAGACCGCGCGCAGCGCTTTTCCCGCGGTTGCGGTTCAGTAAGTAACGAAAACAGGAGAAAGAGGACGATCTCATGAAAAAGAAAGCTTTGATTACAGGAATCACAGGCCAGGACGGCAGTTATCTGGCAGAGCATTTGCTCGACTTAGACTATGAAGTCCATGGCATCGTTCGCCGCGTCGCGCTGGAGCAACCCGAGCATCGTCTGAGCAGGTTGGCCGGCATCTTGGGCAAGATTCAAATCCATGCCGCCAATCTCGACAGCTATGCCAGCGTCTTCCACGTCTTTAGCAAGAACGAGTTCGATGAATGCTATCACCTGGCCGCGCAAAGTTTCGTCGCCGAAAGCTTCGCCGATGGTTTTTCCACCATGGCGACCAACATCAATGGCACGCACTATGTGCTGGCCGCCCTGCGAGAGTTGCAGCCCAAGTGCAAGTTCTACTTCGCCGGCTCGAGCGAAATGTTCGGCAAAGTGCGGGAGACACCCCAACGGGAAAGCACGCCGTTTCATCCTCGCAGCCCCTATGGAATTAGCAAATGCGCCGGATTCCAATTGACCATGAATTATCGCGAAGCATACGGCATGTACTGCTGCAACGGAATCCTGTTCAACCATGAAAGCCCGCGGCGCGGCCTGGAATTTGTCAGCCGTAAGATCACCAGTGGAGTGGCGCGGATCAAAGCCGGACAGGCCTCCGAACTGCGTCTGGGGAATCTCGACGCGAAACGCGATTGGGGTCATGCCGCCGATTATGTCCGTGCCATGCACTTGATGCTGCAACAACCCACTTCCGACGACTATGTCGTGGCCACCGGCCAGACTCATACCGTGCGGGAATTGTGCGATCTCGCATTCTCAGCCGCCGGCCTCGACTACAAGGACTACGTCAAGATCGATCCGGCCGTGTATCGCCCCGCCGAGGTCGACTTGCTCATCGGCGACGCCTCCAAGGCCCGTACCGAGCTCAAGTGGGAGCCAACGGTCAACTTCGAGTCCCTGATCCGGGAGATGGTTCAGGCCGACCTGGCTGCTCTGGGCTCGCCTCAAGCTCCGGAGCCCGCCATCGCACGCGCGTAAGGTGTGATTCCGCACCAATCGAATTGAGGACTATGCAAGCTGAGATCCCCGTCGCGCCCGCCTCCTCTGCTGCGCGGTCAGCCTCGCCGAGAGGGCATCTGCCCACTCTCGACGCTCTTCGCGGAATTGCCTCGCTCGCCGTCTGCTGGTTCCACTACACCAACGCGGAGTTTACCGAGCAGTTTCCGAGATATCAGGCCACGGGGAAGTATGGCTGGCTGGGTGTCCACATCTTTTTCGTGATCTCAGGCTTTGTGATCCCGCTCTCGATGTACCGCGCACGCTATCAGATCGCGGCCTTCTTCCGATTCATGCTGAAGAGGATTGCACGTCTGGACCCGCCCTATCTCACATCGGTTGCGCTGGTCGTGCTCGGCACCTGGCTCTCTTCCCTGCTACCCGGGCACACGCATTATCACATTCCTTGGACGGAAGTGGCGGCCCATCTCGGATATCTGAACGCCTTCCTGGGCATGCCCTGGATGCAGATGACGTATTGGTCGCTGGCGATTGAGTTTCAGTACTACCTTTTCGTCGGCCTGTGTTTTCCCTTGCTCGCTTGGAACCGCCGCGTGAGCCCGGTGCTGATCCTCGGGCTGTTTGGCGTCCTCACCTTGTTGGCCGGAAAAAGCGAAGCTCTTCTTCCGCATTACCTTCCGCTCTTTGCCATGGGAGTCCTGACATTTCGCCACGAGTGTCTCAAGGTCCGCCGTTACGACGCCATCGCCAGTCTGCTGGTCGCGTTCGGGCTAGCGGTCTGGATCGATGGCTGGCTCCAGGCCAGCGTGGCGTTGGCGGCTTGTCTGGCGATCCGGTTTGTCCACATCGACAATCCCGTGCTCAACTTTTTCGGCCGCATCAGCTATTCTCTCTATCTGCTTCACGCTTTCCTTGGAAACGTTCTGTTCGGCCTGGCGATTCGCTGGGCAGGAACCGGGCCCTTTCTCCAATGGAGCCTGCAGTTCATCATCTTGCTTATGGCGATTGGCGCCGCATATGTTTTCTACCGTTTGGTGGAGCTGCCCTCCCGCGCTCTATCGGGCCGGATCAGTTACAAAGTTCGTTGATTCCCCAGCCGCCAGGGAATCTGTGAAGAACCGTCAATCCTGACCGAATGACCCCCAATAACTTCGAAACTCAGAACCCGCAGCCGGGGTTCCCCGTGGTAGAGCAGGCGTGGGCCCAGGACCCGGATCGCGATCAGGACGCCGGCCGGCAACCGGACGCCGGTGTGGGCAGGACGCGTGTGCTTCACGTCGGAAAATTCTACCCTCCCCATATGGGCGGAATTGAGACACATTTGCAGGCGTTGTGCCGGGAACTTCGCAAGTCCATGGATGTGGAAGTGCTGGTCGCTAATGACGACCATACTTCGATTGAGGAAACGTTGGACGGCGTTTCGGTGGCCAGGGTGCCGAAGTGGTTTACACTGGCCTCGACCCCTCTGTGTCCGGCGATGATCGCCAAAATTCGCAGCTACCGCGGCGATATCCTGCACCTGCACTTGCCCAATCCAATGGCCGTGCTGGCCTATTGGGCCAGCGGATATCGCGGACGAGTAGTGGCCACGTATCACAGCGATATGGTGCGCCAGAAGGTTTTGGGCACGATGTTCGAACCCTTCCTGCACGCCGCTCTGCGCCGCAGCTCCGCGATCATCACAACCTCTCCCAACTACCTGTATTCGTCGGCCGTGCTGGCTCATCACTTCGACCGCTGTCATGTCATCCCACTCGGAATTCCTCTCGGAGACTTCTCCCACTGCCCGCCTCAGGCCGCGGATGCGGTACGCAAGGAATATGGCGAGCGCCTCATTGTCAGCGTTGGACGGTTGGTCTATTACAAGGGCTTTGAGGATTTGATCCGTTCGATGGTCCACGTTCAAGGCACTCTGTTGATCGTCGGGGAAGGCCCGCTGCGCGCGAAGTTGGAAGCGCTGGCATCTAACTTGGGCGTTGCGGATCGGGTATTCCTGCTTGGTAAGGTGGACCATAACCGCTTGGTGGCTTGCTACCACGCTGCAAAGCTCTTCGCGTTCGCATCCAACGCAAGGAGCGAGGCCTTCGGTCTTGCCCAGGTTGAAGCCATGGCCGCGGGACTTCCGGTCGTCAATACTAACCTGGACTCCGGCGTTCCCTTCGTCTCCCTGCACGAACTGACCGGCTTGACGGTGCCCCCTACGAATCCGGACGCACTGGCCAAAGCCATCAACCGCCTGCTGGATGACGACAAATTGCGCGCATCCTTGGGCGCGGCAGCCCGCAACCGGGCCTGCAAGGAATTCAGCTTGGATCTAATGGCCTCCCGGACCATCGCTTTATATGACCGGGTGATGAAGATGGCGCCCGTCAGTTAAACGATCGAGCTATGTCCGCGCCCCTTCCAGCGATTACACAAAATGACACCCGCCCCGCCGTTAGCGTGGTCGTTGCCGGACGTAACCGGCCGGATCGTTTGCGCTGCCTGCTCGAGTCTTTGCGAGCCCAAACCTTCCAACCTTTAGAAGTCATCATTGTCGACGACGGTTCGGAGCCGGCCCTTCCTTTATTCGAGGGTACGCTGCAGCTCCGCAACGAGACTCCTCAAGGCGCCTGCCACGCCCGCAATCGCGGATTCCAGATAGCTACCGGGAAATACGTCTTCGTCTTCGACGACGATGCCGAATTGGCGGACTCCTCGCTGGTCGAACGTGCCGTCCAGCTCGCGGAACAATCCGGCGACATCGGCGCGGTCGCGCTTCGCCAATTGGATTCTCAGGGCGTCGTTCACTGGATGCAGCCTGGATCCGGCGAGCAGATCCGTCTGGTCCCTTGGTTCGGCGGCTACGGTGCGCTAATCTCGAGGAAATATTTTGAGGAAGTCGGCGGGTTTCTTGAACTGCTCGGGTACTATTACGAAGAAGTGGAGCTCTGTCTGAGACTGATGGACCGGGGATGCCTCATCGTCTACGATCCATCTCTCAAAGTCCTGCACCACGAAGAGCAGAAGGGGCGTGACTTTCGTAAGATTCATCGCCTGTGCTGGCGCAACATCCTGTACACGATTGTCGCCCGCTACCCGTTGGCCATCGTTCCCGGCGCCCTGCTGGTTTCAACCGTGCGCTGGGTCCGCCTGGCTGCTTCGTGGAAGCATTTTCGCTTCGCGGACCTGGCGTGGGGCATCGGCAACCTCATGAAGGCGTGGCCGAAGCTCATTTCGCTCCGCCGGCCCGTCCGATTTCAAACTCTGCGGAAATCCCACCATTGGCGCGCCGAAGTAATCGCACCATGGCCACTCCCTGAAAGCGCCAGCCAGGAATTACTGCGAGTTGGTCAGACGGCTCACGATGAAGGTTGAACCGCACTTTCCCTCAAAGCGATAGCCTTTGTCCTGAAGAAATCGGATGGCGGGGATTTGTTGCACGTCTCCCACTTCGCCGGCATGGTATTCGAACGAGATGACACTCGGACGATACCTCGTCCAGTCGAGAGACCGGAGCACTAGCTCGTCCAGGCCCTCAATATCGATATTCAAATAGTCGATTTGCGCGCCGGCGGGTACATATTGGTCAAGCAGACTGTCCAGCGTGACGGCTTGAACTTCACAAGTGCCTTTCAAGACGCGCCCGGCCTGTCTCGCTTGTTCGGCCATTTGCGGATCGATGGTGTTGTATTCCGCAGAGTCGAACATGTAAAACGTTTCTTTCTTGTTTTGCGTTGAGATGCACGCTTCGATGTTGACGTCGCGTGGCCGCAAGACACGAAAAGCGGCCATACTGCCTGGGGCGGCGTCGATGTTGATCCCCCTCCATCCGAGACTGTAGAAATGGTAGGTATTTGAATCAAATATCGGATGGTGAGCTCCGGCATCCACATAAAATCCGGATCGGCGCTTCCCCAACAGCGACGCGACCACCATGTCTTCCCCAAAGAGCGAATGCGACACGCGATAGCTATGAAACCGGTTCGCCCGAAGAGGAGCCCACAGGCGAAACTTGAACTTCAGAAGAAGCCTTTCTAGAAACGTCATATCCGCGGTTCAATCGATTCTCACGAATTAGGTAAACCCAAACGGAGCAGGTACGGCATTCCTTCTTCGGTGAGGAATCGACGTGTGTCTCCTGCATAATGCCGCATAGTGACGGAACTGAGATCCACCTTCGGCTCCCGGCTGACGAGATAGGTATCCGGCAGATAGCATACCCGCGAGGCCGCCAGCATGGCATACAGGGTCTGCTCGATCCAGCCTGTAGGCCGTGCGATGGCGGAGTCGCCGAGCCATTGCTCGCAGCGCTCCAGCAAGGAAGCATCCTGGCGGCAGATGATCACGCCCGTGTTGACTTGCCCGGGAAGATCGATCCCCCACCGGTCTTTGGCGTGAGCCGCGTCAATGTTGTAAGTGCTCTCAATGTCTCTCTGTATGGTGATCGTGTCGGTTTGGCTGGTGCTCTCCGCCGCTGCGAGGATCTCCGATGGCCGGCGAAAGAACAACAGGTCAGAGTCCAGCGCCAGCAGCACTCGGCCCTGGTTCAACAGATGAAAATCCGTGAGCTTTAGCATGAAGCCGCTGCTACCGCGCCATTGGCGCAGCCGCCCGAAGTTTCTTTCGTCGAGCATTTTCCCGGCCGTCGCCGATGCCGAACGATAGGTGAGTATCCTGGCCTCCGGGAAGTGCTTCGCCAACCTGCGGTAGGCGATGCCCGGTAAGGCCCCGTGGATGTGGATGGCTAAGGGATACTTCACCTGGCTTTGCCAATAGAACGTTTTCAGGCTCCACATCGCTGTGAGATAATCCCGCTCGTAGCACAAAAGATGGACTTCAACCCGGTTGTCCTCACTCACTCGGCTCGTGTGGACGGGAGGCGTCTTCAGGATTTGGGTCCAAAGCGAGTAGCGGGATACAGCCCTGGCGAAACCTTCCCGATGCCACCGGCGGATATTCACGTAGAGCGGGAGCGAGCGCAGAACTCGACGCGCCAAGTCGTCGGAATGGGCTGTTTCCTGGACTGGCGAGTTCATCGAGTTGCAGTCATTCTAACATGCGCAACTCAAATCTCAGCCTGATCAGAATACTAGGACGTTTTTGTTTCCGGTACCAGTTAAGAGCCGGTACGGCCGGGTCCTTCGCTCAACGCAGTTGCGCGAAGGCGCGCGCTTGCGCCCACGTCTGGGGCATGACGGCTTGACTATCGCGAAAGAACAACACAGCCAAGTTGGTGCCCGAAATCAGATGGATGGGAAGGCCCTGCGCCTTGGCGAAACGCGGCAACGCTGTCTGCACGTCGAAGCGGAGCGCATCGTGCCACAGTACAATCCCGTTCCGGCGATCCACCAGGCGAATCGCCGTCTCGCTGTCGAGGGTGACTCCGGGTTCGAAGTGATCGCCATCAATGAAGATGATTTGGCATGTGCCGGCGTAGGGCGAGAAATCGAAGGTCTTGCTGTCTCCCCACAGTTGCTGGATGTCCGCCCTGGTCGACTTGTCGAGAAAGCGATAGCCCACAGGCACGTCTTGGCTGTGGCCGGTGTCCCGTTCCAGCGGGAGATTCAAAGTATAAACCGTGCCTCTATTGGGCATATTATTCGCTAGATTCAAAGTAGTTCGCCCGTCCGCCGTGCCGATTTCAAATGCTGTTGTTGCGGCAACCTCCCGAGCGAGGGCGGCGATCACGAGCAATTCCATCTCATTCACGTTGTAAGAGTGGCTGTCCAGGCACTCCAGACGGATCGCATGATTGCCCTGCAGCACTTCACCCAGAGCCACCTCACGGTAAACGCCGGGTCGCTGCGCTCCAAAACAGACGTCGGATAGCTTCCATAGGAGTTGTCGGTCCCGCCTCCGAATGAGAGTGGTGATTGGTAACAGTGAGACGCGAAACGCGACGGCCCAAGCATTCCGCTGAAGATCAACGCCCTGCAGAATGCGCTCGCTCAACGACGGCGGCATCGTTAAGTTAGAGGCATGCGGGGCGAAATCTATTTCGTCCACTTGATCATGTACGATGGTGGGGGACGATAGAGGCTGGCGTGGTACGCGAGCCTGAATACCCTTCGCGGCGCCCTTTGTTCAGTGTGTGAGTTGTGGAACTTCCGAATCCAATCTTGAGCCCGCCGGATCTGTTGCGCTCAACTGCCCGCGAATCTCTTGCCAGGTCCGCATTTGGGGATGAGGTGAGTTCGCCTGCCTCGGCTCCGTTCGACTTTGCGGGGCAGCCCATGCGATCATCCTGTTTAGTCTCCATCCTCATCCCGTTCTTCGATGGACAGGAGTCTGTGGCGGCATCGATTCAGCGCATCTTGGAAGCGCCCCTTCCAGCCGGGGTCGCATTGGAGATCGTGGCGGTGGATGACGGCTCCGCGGATGGCTCTTCGGACGGTGTCGGCGCACTGGCGCAGCGATTTCCTGAGACCATTCTACTTGCACGTCATCCCACCCACAATGGCAAGGGAGCCGCGGTCCGGACCGCCATCGAGCTTGCGCGCGGTGAGTTCACGGTCATTCTGGACGCGGGCGCCCAGTTCGATCCGGCGCAGCTACACAAGCTCCTCCATCCTCTTCTATACGGACACGCTGACGCGGTCTACGGCTCGCGGTTGGGAGGCGCGGACCGGCGGCGCATGGGCAATTACTGGCACTCCCTCGTTGGCCGGTCCTTCACTGCGAAATTCTGCCTCACGGCCGAGCTCAATCTTACCGTTACAAGAAACTGCTCTCTGGCTTTCCGGACAGACCTGGTGAAAACGATCCCCCTGCATAGCCGGCGATTTCGAGTCGAGCCGGAGATCGCTATCAAACTCGCGCAACGGCAAGCCCGGGTTTGCCAAGTTCTCGTCGGCGATCCCGGAACCCCCGGCGGGGACCCGGGGAAGATCGGCTTCAAGCACTCCGTCCGAGCGATGTTGGTCGCGCTGCGCCATTCCATCATTCGTGATACCTACCGGGATGCGGGCGCACGCATCTTGGACGCTCTGGCCGGCACACCTCACTTCAATCAATGGATGGCGGACACAATCCGTCCCTTCGTGGGTTCGCGGGTTCTCGAGCTCGGTGCCGGAATTGGCAACCTGACCCGGCATCTATCCACTCGCCAGCGCCGCTATGTAGCCACCGATATTGACACCGGACACTTGGCCAGACTACGCTCCCGATTTCCGCATACGCCAAACCTGCAGATCGAGTGTTGCGACCTCACCAATCCAGACCACGTCGCCGTATTTCGCGGCCAAATGGATACGGTGATCTGCATCAACGTGGTCGAGCATGTTTGGGACGACCAGTTGGCTCTGACGCACATCGCTTCCGCATTGGAAGAAGGAGGGCGGGCAATTGTGCTCGTGCCGCAGGGGCAGTCCCTGTATGGGACGCTCGATGAAGCGCTCGGGCACCAGCGGCGCTATTCCGAAAAGGATTTGCGCGCCAAGATGGAACGGGCCGGTCTTCGTGTTGAAAAGATGATTTCCTTTAACCGGGTCACGCACCCGGCTTGGTGGGTCAATGGCCGGCTATTCAGAAAACGGTCCTTTGGACGGCTTCAGCTTTGGACCTTCGACCGAATGGTGTGGTTCTGGCGACGGATCGATCCGTGGCTGCCCTGGAAGCCCCTGTCTATCATCGCGGTCGGCGTCAAACAAGCCAAATAAGCACGGCCAGCAGCTAACGCCGGTCCCTCTTGGACTGCGAGCTGCCGGCCGCGATTCCGGAGCGTTACTGCGGGTCGCTACTGCACTTGCCGATGTTGGTGCAAGTGGCACTGAGGTTGACAGCCCAGTTTCCAGCCGGCCAGACCGTTGCCGCCCAGGAAGTGATCTGGCTGACCAGATTCGGGTCTACGCCGAGCCAGCGAAACCGGGGAAGCATGAACCAGGTCTGTCCCCCGAACGAATTCATGGGGTCGCTGTTAGCTGGGTTCTCCGTGGCACTCGCCCAGGTGCCGCCCAAGCCGTTCACGCCTGTGTAATACTGCGAGATTGTGTAGCTCTTAATCTGAGCGAACCACGCTTGTAAGAAGGCGGTCGTGTCAGCGACGCGCGTCGAGAGCGAGCTTCCGGTCCAGTCGCTGTCCCAACTACCGTAACCCAGATCGATTGGTGACGCGGTCGTTGGGACGAACCCCTTGATAACTCCTAACTGCGGCCCGCCTTTCAGCGACTCCTCCTGCAGCGACTTTACCAGCCACATCATTTCAATGTTGGCTGCCGGCGTGTTCCCGGTGTTCGTGGAAAAATCCTTGATCGAAGCGAAAGCATACGGGAAATCGATCGGATTGTTGTCCGTCTCGGCGCCCTGTCCATCGTTCAAGATCAACTGGGTCTGATACCAAAGGAAAGCCAGATATTCACGCACCGGCACTCCGCCGTTGCCTAGACCTGCCCCAGCGTTCATTTTCAGCATAATGGGCGAAGTGTTAAACGATTGGCCGCCGTACCAACCGCGGACATTCGCCGTAGAACCAAACACCGCTTGCGGCATCGCCTCCAGGCCAAACTCCTGATTCATCTCCCACTGCTTTACGAGCGCCCATTGGGCAGATGAGTAGATCGTTTGGCGAAGATTGTTAGCATCCCAATTTGGATTGGTTACCTGAATGAACGGAGCTAGGAACGACTGTTCGGCTACAAACCATTGGCTCATCAAGAGTGATGCAGCTTTATAAGCCGTCGCGCTGTTAGGAACCAGTGCAGCCCGGACCTGTGGGTAGAGCAAGCTGAACTGGCTCCCCGTAAACGTGGTTCCAAAGGCGTCCATTGGGTGGACCTGCGGCAGCCATCCGTTCCAGTCGGCTAGCTGCACAGGAATGGGAATCTCGCGCACATTGAGATAGGCGTGGGCGCCCCAATTCGCGGTGCTGCCGCCCGGTATCAGGTACGGCTGGATCTCTGCATCGCTGTCGAGCACCGCATCCAGGCCGGCGCCCGCCGACCAATTCGCCACCGGCTGCGAATCCATCCCGGGGCCCGGTTGATAAGGCGGATTCCAGGGCCGCCCCGGATTGGGTGCATTCAGGCTCCGAATGTAGCTGGCGATCTGAGCTCCCTGCTGTGCGGTGAGGCCGTGGAAGACAGACCGTACTTCGATCGAGTTGTTGGAATAGTTGAAGTACTTCAGATCCCGGCCGTCCTCGGAATGGCAGTCGGCGCAATGCGCCTTGATGGCTTTTGGACCAGTAGAGGTTGGAGCCGTAAGAGCAGCCGTATGCCACAGCGTCTGCCCGGCGGAAATGTCGCTGGACGCCGTCGAAGGAGGCCGCCAGGTGTTCGGATCATCTTCCACGAAAGCCGAGGATGGGATCATTGCCCCGCCACCAACCGGCTGAATGTTGAACGCCAGGACCCGGTAGCCGCTAACGATATTGTTCGTCCCGTTGAACTCAAAGCTGATGGTGTTGGTGCCGGTGGTCACGCTGCCGGCCGGCAAACTCATCGTCATCTGGAGCGTGCTGAATCCGCCGCCAATGCCGCCGAACGCGGGCGCGGCCCCCATCAACGTCACTGTGCTGCTGTTGATGGGCGTCCAAGCCGAGTTGTTGACCTTGACGCTGGCCTCGGTCTCGTATTTCAGGCCGTGAATCTGCAGCCACAATTGCAGCGGGCCCGAGACGGCGGACCCTGATGGAATGCTGAACGAAGCTGAAACCGTTGTCCCCGCCGTACCCATCACTTCGAGCGGCAGCGTAATGGGCGCAGGCCCGCCCGACACCGGCGGCACCAGCATGATTGCTGCGCTCGCTGTCTTGGTTGTGTCGGCGCTGCTCGTTGCAGTAACCGTCACTGTCTGCTGACTCGATATCGTGCTGGGAGCCGTATAAACTCCATTGCTCAGGGTTCCGACCGCAGGGGACATGGACCAGGTTACGGCATTGTTTGTTGTCCCGGTAATCGTCGTAGCCAGCGTCACGGATTGACTCGCGCTCAGCGACATGGATGTCGGCGTGACGCTGATTCCAACGGGTGGGAGACCGCTCTTGGCGACCTGACCGAAGAAAATCCCGCTAACGACCGCGCTGTAATCGGCTGTCTGCGTCACTTTGATTTTGACGTGGCCCGACAGATTCCATATCAGGTACTCCGGCGGATTGTAGAAGGCAGTCAGACTCTCGGTATCCAACTGCGCCCCCGAGACTGCATCCATTATGTCGATCCGCTCCGGCCGGACTCGGTTATCCCAGTTCACGCAGTAGAGCGCGACTTGGTGCATATTCCCGTCGGTGAGATTCACATCAATCGTGAAATAGTTGTTTACCGTCCCGGCGCTATACCAGGCCGCTGCAATCCGGCTGTTAGCCACGGACTTCTTTTGTAGGCCCCGCACGTCGGTGGTCGAGGAGGCCCATACCCAGGGTCCTAGCCCGGTCTGGGACACAGTGGCATAGGACGGATAACTGGCGGCGTCGCCAACCACATTATACCCGTCAACCCCGTACACTCCCTGCCAGTTGCCCTGGGTGTTCTTATCGGCCCATATGAATTGCGCCGATGTACCCAACGCGGCCGGTGGCGGAGCCTGCAACGAAACGGCGGCACTTGCGCTCTTGGTCGTATCCGCGCTGCTCGTTGCAACTACGGTAACTGTTTGGGCTGAGCTCACTGTGGATGGCGCCGTGTACAGGCCGGTGCTGCTAATCGTCCCTACGTTCGGCACCAACGACCAGGTGACTGCCGTATTCGTACTCCCACTCACCGTCGGGGAGAATTGTTGCGACTGGCCGCCCTTCAAAGAGACCGATGTGGGGGACAAGCTGATGGATACCGACGGCGCCGGAGGCGGCGTGGTCGACGTCGACGTCGAAACCGGAGCGAAGAACAGGCCGCTCACAACGGCGTTGGCGCCACCCGTCAGCGTCACCTTGATTTTGACATGGCCGCTTAGATTCCATATCAGGTACTGCGGCGGCTGATAAAATGCCGCAACGTTCCGGGTGTCCAGTTGAGTACCTGAATTAGCATCTAATATGTCGATTCGCTCGGCTCGCTTGAGATTAGTCCAATCCACACAGTAAAGCGCCACCTGGTGCGCATTCCCGTCGGTCAGATTGACATCGATCGTGAAATTGTTGCCCACCGTCCCGCCGGTGTACCAAGTCGCTGCAATCCGGCTGTTGGCTACGGATTTCTTTTGCAGGCCCCGTACGTCTGTGGTCGATGAAGCCCACACATAAGTACTTTGCCCGGTCAGGGCCACCGTCGCGTAGGAAGGATAACTGGACAGGTCGCCAGCCACGTTGTATCCGTCTGCGCCATACACGCCTTGCCAGGTGCCTTTTGTGGTCGTGTCTGTCTTTACGAACTGCGCGGTTGCCGTCGAAGCGGTGGTGGTAGCTGGCTGCAAGGATACCGGCTGCAAAGAGACCGCCGCGCTTGCCGTCTTGGTTGCGTCGGCGCTGCTGGTTGCGATGACCGTGACCGTTTGTGCTGAGCTGACTGTCGCCGGCGCCGTGTACAGACCGCCGCTGATCGTCCCCACGCTCGGCGATAGTGACCAAGTCACCGCCGTATTTGTGCTGCCGCTTACGGTAGTTGAGAACTGTTGCGACTGGCCGCCTTTCAGCGCGACCGATGTGGGCGTCATGCTGATGGATACCGGCGTGGTGCTGGAAGTAGAACCCGAGGTAGTGCCGGAGGTAGTAGTGCCGGAAGAAGTCGTGCCGGAAGTGGAGCCGGTCGACGTCGGCCGCAAGTATACTGTAGCGGATCCAAGCGCAGTTGGATCCGCCGCGCTGGTCGCCGTGACGAACACGGTCGTGGCAGCCGAAATTGTGCTGGGAGCCGTATACGTTCCCTGGAAAATAGTCCCCAACTGCGGAGTAATCGACCAAGTCACGCTGGTATTGGAGGTTCCCGTGAGAGAGGCGGTAAAGCGCTGCCTTTTGCCGGGCGTCAGAGTAACTGACGCCGGAGACAGGCTCACCGACACGCCGCTGGTCGATGTCGAACCGGATGTCGTCGTGGTGTTGGTGCTGGCTGTGCCGGGCGCCAATTGGATCGCCGTCGTGTAATTGATGCCACCGTTGGTCGCAACCATGGTCACCGTCGAATTCGCGCTGACGACGGACGGAGCCGTATAGAGTCCGCTTGAAGTTATGCTCCCGATCCCCTTGGGCGAAGTTTTCCAAGTGGCCGCCAGCGGCTGCCCGTTCAAGTTCAAGGCGAACTGCTGCTGTTGCGAGGGTTTCAAAATGATGCCGGCCGGCTGGACAAGCTGCGCTCCAACCGTGAACGGGACCAACAGGGAAGCTACAGCTGCAACTGGTAATGAAATGACGATTCTACGCATGATTCTATTCCGTAAGAACCAAGGTAGTACCCGTCGCTGTTTGCTACCATCACCGGTTTCCCCTAATTGATGCTCGGGTTTGCACGTACCCGTAACCGTGTTCTGCCTGCTCATCGGTACTGTTCGCCGGCTCCTGTGCGCATGGCGCCGAACGATGGAATTCATCCTCGTAAGCCCTTTCAAAATCTTGGATTTGCGATAGCAACGAGGCTGCGCGACTGCAACGGCTTGGTCGCAAGATCGCAACAGAATAGGTTGGAAGGAGCAGGATACCGCCGATTTGCGAACTAGCGAATCGCTCGTAAGCGGTTGGAAAACCAGACTCTTAACCGTCACTGTCTGGTTTCCGTCCGTTTGCCGGTTTTTCGCTCTTTCATTCCTTCTCCTTGATGCATACACGCCCATTCACCGCCGGGCGGAGCCCGCCGACAGAAACTGAGCCTAATGAAATAGTTAGCTGCACATAGACGCCGTACTGCACAAATCGTTTCTTAGAATCTACTTCGGCTCTAAGTAGGGAAGAGATCAGACCTCCGGATATGATCTTGTCTTTTCAGCGTGTTAGGAGCAATGGAAGATCGAAGGGAACCCTCAAACTGAATGTGCTGCCTTTTCCTGGCTCGCTGTTCAGCTCAATGGATCCGCCCATGATCTCCGCCAGCTGGCTCGAAATGGACAATCCGAGACCCGTGCCACCGAATCGCCGGGTAATCGAGCCGTCCGCCTGGGTGAACGACTCAAAGATCTCCCCCTGCTTGTCCTTGGGAATCCCGATGCCGGTATCGCGCACCGAGAAGCTCAGGTGGACTTTGCCGGCTTGCCGGGATAGCAGTTTCACCAGCACGAATACTTCACCGGTCGGAGTGAACTTGATGCTGTTGTCGATGAGGTTCACGAGTACCTGGCGCAAACGCGTGGAATCGCCCGATACGGTTTCGGGGACTGCCGCCTCCACATGGAAGGCCATCCGCAGGCCCTTCTGGCAGGCGCGCACGATCAAAGGCTTTAGCGTGTCTGCCAAAACACCGCGCACGTTGAACTCTCCGGCGGTCAACGTCACTTTCCCGGCTTCGATTTTGGAGTAATCCAGAATGTCGTTGAGTATCTTCATGAGGGACTCGGCGGAGCTTCTGACGCATTCTAAATAATCGCGCTGCTCGTCGGTGAGATCCGTAGTAAGGGTAAGCTCGGTCATTCCCAGCACGCCATTCATGGGAGTGCGAATCTCATGGCTCATGTTAGCTAAGAACTGGCTTTTGGCGCGGCTAGCGGCCTCAGCCTGCTCCTTGGCGCTTTGCAGTTCTTTCTCGGCCCGCTTTCGTTCGGTGATGTCCGACACCATGTAGACGGCGCCGATTGGCTCACCCTGGTCGTTGTGCAGCGGAGCCCCTGAAATGCTGGCTAATACCGATGAGCCGTCCTTTCTGAGGCACGGATGCTCGAGGTTGGCCACTCCGCCTTCGCGCAGGATTTTTGCCTGGATTTCCTGGACGTCGGCGCGCATCTCTTCGGGCACGACCGGGAGTGGCCGGCCAATGACTTCCTCCGCCGTCCACCCATGGATTTGCTCGGCTGCGGGGTTCCAGGTCATGACCCGGCCTGCCAGATCGAGAGTCACGATGGCAATGGGGGAAGCCCGGACGATGGCGTCCAGCGTTGCCTCGGTTATGTGCGGCACCGTCTTTCGGGATTCGGGCATGCTGATCGCTGTGCCCGCCGGCCCGGTGGCTGCGCCGCGTTCGTTCCCCATGAGCTCACACCAGAAACGCGCCGCTGTAGGCAGCGGTGTTTCTCAAGGGGCTTATCGGCCGATTCCGCACTCGCCTACTGTTGCATGGCGGCGTCGCTCAGTTCGACGATATCGGTGGGCGAGGCGTTCTCCAGAGCCGAAGTGACCGAAGGCGAGGGCAACAGAAACGGTTCCGTGGTGGAAAGCGTTTGCAGCAGGTCTGTCAGGTCCGGGATTTGTGGAAGAGATTGAACCCCATTGCGGCCCTTCTCCACTCCTTATCGGCAGACATGCAATTTCGATCGCGTTTTCGGTGTTACGAAAGTACCAAAAAAGTCGGTACACACGTTCCATTTACAGCATAGGACCGTTCGAGTTTTAATCGGAGCATGACGAGATGCAACTCCTGCAACGGCATCCTGACGAAGACGGATGTGGAGTGCTACGTCTGCGGTGAGCCGGTCCCGGGCGCCCGCAAGCGTGCCAGGCGCGCGCCAGCGGCCAAGCTCGAGCCCGAACAGGCTGACGCCAGGCCGGCCTCACCGCTGAACGGCCTCTTGCTTCTGGGATCTCTGGCCGTTGCCGCCTATTGCTACTACGCGGGCCTGAAGATGCCGTTAGCGCTCAGTCTGGGATTGTCGGTGGCGTTGTTGTCCATGCGGCTCCTGGACGCACGGGTTGCTCATAAGGATCCCAGCCAGCATTGTCCGTGACTGGGCAAGGGAGATCGCCAGTACGGCACAGTACAGCCGGCGGATGGCGAATCCAGCGGCGCGGAGCGATCGTTAGATTGAGTGGATGGGCCGAATCGGAAGAAGGGTACTGGCAACCTGGGCCACCAGGCGAGCGGCAAACGCTCCATCCACACCAAACTCGCGGCGGAGCAAATGCGCGAGATTCAATTCCTGGAATACCGCCTGGATGTAGTTCGATCCTGGCCCGAATCCGACCGAAGACAAATCCTGCTGCGCGCCATTGAGACGCGCCTGGCCGTCATCTGCCCGCGCCCGCATCAGCACTAAAGCGGTCCGGCCAAGGTACAATGCTGGCTTCTCTGTGGAAAGGAGAAGTGGTCCATGCCGACACGTTTTCGCGCCGAACAGGTGGGGAGTCTGCTGCGTCCCGCAGGGTTGTTGGAGGCTCGCGCCTCGCACGCCGCCGGGCGGCTGCCGCTCGCTGAGCTGCGTTCGCGCGAGGATCAGGCGATCCTGGCGGCGCTCGAAAAGCAGCGCGAGATTGGAATCGATGTTTATTCGGACGGCGAGATGCGGCGGGGCTCCTGGCTCACTGATATGGCCGACGCCGTGGACGGCTTCGTCGCATCCAAAGTCACGCTGGAGTGGAAGGGACCGGGCGGCGCAGCGGAAGGCAGCACGGCGCAAGTAGCCGGCGCCAAGCTGCGCAAGGTCCGCAAGCTCACGGGCCACGAGCTGCCATTACTGAAGCGCGCGGCACCCGGTCCGTTCAAGATCACCATTCCGGCACCCTCGAATTTTGTCATTTCCAGCTACAAGCCGGGCGTGACGGACGCCTTTTATGCCACTCATTCCGATCTGCTGCACGATGTAGTGGAGATCGTCCGCGATGAAGTCGACTGGCTGGTTTCCGAAGGCGTTCCCTACATCCAGTTCGACGCGCCCTATTACTCGCACTACCTGGATCCGCAGATGCGTGAGCGGGCGCGGGAGCGGGGTGTAGATCTGGACCAAGAGATGGAGACCGCGATAAGGGGAGACAACGCGGCGTTGAAAAACGTTCCGCGCGATCGGGTAACGTGCGCGCTGCACGTGTGCCGGGGCAACAGCCGCAGCCGCTGGTACACAGAAGGCGGCTACGACGCGATCGCCGAGAAGCTCTTCGGCCTGATGGACGTCGACGCGTTCCTGCTGGAATACGACACGGCGCGATCGGGCGGGTTTGAACCGCTGCGCCTGGTGCCGCGCGGCAAGACGGTGGTGCTGGGCCTGGTGACGACAAAAGAGCCGAAGCTCGAGTCGCAGGACGAATTGCGGCGGCGGATCGATGAAGCCGCGAAGTATGTTCCGCTGGAGAACCTGGCGCTTAGCCCGCAGTGCGGGTTCGCCTCCGTAGCGGCGGGCAATCTGATCACAACGGACGACCAGTGGCGCAAGCTGGAGCTGGTGGTCGAGACGGCGCGCAAGGTGTGGGGCCGGAGCGCCGGCGCAGCATCCTAGCGATATCCCGCGGCGCGCCGCTTCTCCAGATCCCGCTTGCCGTCCAGCGCGTCGCGCTCGGTTTGATAGGCGACGAGGAAAGTCCTTGCCAGATCGCATTCTGGTGGAACATCAAACATCCGCGATGCGCAATAGCGTAGCTCGGCCGGATTGAGGTCGCCACAAGTGAGCGCCACCGCGCTGGCTGCCGTGCAGATCCGGTCTTCGATAGGAGCATCCGGGTCGAGCAGATGAGCGATGTCCTTGCGGACGCAGGCATCTTCATCACAGCAAGGGCGTGTTACCAGCACCTCCGGTAGTGCATCGCGCCGCGGCTGCTGCCCTACAGCAAACGTCCGCGGGAACAGCCGGGCGGACAGCTTTACGTACCACGGTTGGCTGGCCATGCCTGGTAGTGGCGCCGGCCGGGAAACATTCTCAATGAATCGGGTCTTACTGGCCCTTCAGGCACTCGGCGATTTCTTTTTCCGAGATAGCGCCTTCGCGGATCACCTTCCAATAAGGCTCCGTGACGTCGACGGTAGTGGCGCCTTCGCCCGCCATGGGACCTGCGTCGAGAACGAGGTCCACGCGGCCGTCCATCACGCCGAACACATCGATGCCGCTGCGGCAGGTGGGTTGTCCGGAGATGTTCGCGCTGGTGGCAATGAGCGGCTGATCGAGCCAATCCAGCAGGGCCTGCGCGACTCGCGAACGCGATTGCCGGACCGCCAGCCGCCCGGTGTTGCCGGTGACCTTCAAAGGCACCTTGGCCGAAGCCGGAACGATCATGGTGAGCGGACCGGGCCAGAAGTGCCGAGCCAACATGTGGAAGCGGGACGATAGCTCCCGGGCCAAGCCCTCGGCCATGTAGACGCCATTAATGAGCATGGGCAGCGAGCGATGGATTTCGCGGCCCTTGGCGGCGAAGACGCGGCCCACGGCATGCAGATTCAGCGGGTCGGCCACCAGCACGTACAACGCTTCGGTGGGAATCGCAACGATGCCGCCTCGCCGTATATACGCCGCGGCGCGCTCGATCGCTTCCGGCAGCGGCTGATCCTGATCGATCTGTATGAGGTCCGTGGCCAAGGTGATTCTCTGGGTCGTCTATTCTCGGGGCCCGATGGCATCGGAAACTTGTAACGCCAGGCTGTAGAGCCCAAATGGCGCGCTGAGCTGCACGCCTTGGACCATGGTGCGCACGCGCTCTACCATCTCGCGCGCGATTTCGACGCCTTCCTGCCGCGCCTTTTCGGGGCTGCCGGCCCGCTCGATGCGTTCCAGGAATGATTCGGGCACCGGGACGCGCAGCTCGTTGACCATGAATTCGGCGTTGCGAAAGCTGGTGAGCGGCCAGATGCCGCAAACCACGGGGAGGCCCAAATGTTCGGTGCGTCTTAGGAAATTCTCCAACAGAGTCAGGTCAAACACCGGCTGGGTGACCACGTATTCGGCGCCGGCCTCGGCCTTCCACTCCAGCCGCCGAACCTCCTCATCCAGGTTCACCGCGCCGGGATTGGCGCCCACGCCGATGAGCAGCGCGGTTTGCGAACCCAGGGGATTGCCGCCGATGTCCAGCCCCTGATTCAGATTGTTGACGATATGAGTGAGGCCGATGGAATCCACGTCGAACACGGCGGTCGCATCGGGGTAAGTGCCCATGCGCGGCGGATCGCCGGTGATGCAGATCAGATTGCGGATGCCGGCAGCGTGCGCGCCGATCAACTCGGACTGGATACCTAGAATATTGCGGTCGCGGCAGCAGAAGTGCAGAACCGCCTCAATGCCGGCCTGCTGCTGGATCAACTGGCAGGTCACCTGGGCGCTCATGCGGGCGCTGGCGCGGGGGCCGTCGGGCACATTGATGCAATCGATGCCATGGGCGGCGCACAGCCGCGCGCCTTCGATCTCGCGCGTCGCGTCGACACCGCGGGGCGGCAGGATTTCCACGAACGCGACGAACTTGCCGGCGGCCAGCTTCGCGCCCAGCTTGCTCTTTTGAGCGGCGGGGACCTTGGGAAGCGCGTGCTCCTTCTTCACCGGTTCTTCGACGGCCACACTGCTCGCGGTTTGGTGCGGCTGCAGAGAACGTGCTTCGGCGCGGATCGCCTTGATGTGCTCGGGGCTTGTGCCGCAGCATCCGCCGACGATGCGCACTCCCGCCCACAGCATGCGCCGCGCGTACTGCGCCATGTATTCGGGCGAGCAGAGATAGATGTTGCGCCCTTCCACCACCGCTGGCACGCCGGCATTGGGCATTGCGCACATCGGCTTGCGCGAGTAATGCATCATCCGCTCGATGGTTTCGAGCGTGGCCTTGGGGCCGACGGAGCAGTTTAGGCCGATCACGTCTGCGGGCCAGGAGTCCAGTGCGGGTGTGAAGATTTCCGGCGGTGTGCCGCCGGGCATGTTGCCCGCGTCGTCGATGGTGACCTGCGCGACGATCACCATATCGTCGCCGGCGGCCTCGCGCGCGGCGAAGATGGCCTCGCGAACTTCGTTGAGGTCGTAGAACGTTTCGAGGATCAGTAAGTCGACACCGGCGTCGACCAGCGCTTTGGCCTGCTCCCGAAAAATGGCGCGCGCCTCGGCAAAGGACATGGACCCTAGCGGCTCAATGCGCACGCCCAATGGCCCCAGGGCGCCCGCGACGAATGCGGCGTCGCCCGCGGCTTCCCGCGCCAGCCGCACGCCCGCCTGGTTGATAGCTTGCACTTTTTCGGCAAGCCCGAACGCGCCGAGCCGCGCGCGATTCGCGCCGAATGTATTGGTTTCCAGGATCTCCGCGCCCGCCTTGACGTATTCCTGGTGCGTTTCCAGCACCATCAAGGGCGTGGAGAGATTCAATTCATCAAAGCAGCGATTGATGAAAATGCCTTTGGAGTAAAAGGCGGTTCCCAGTCCGCCGTCGGCAACCATAGCGTGACTGAGTAGCTGCTCGCGAAACTCCTTCAGCTTTGGCTGGCTCATGGGAGGCGGCGTCGCGATCATGGACGGTAGTTCCGACGGCCCGGGCTGTCAGAGCAGAACAGGCGGGGGCGCGCCTTCACCGGGAAGAACAGAGGTTACACGCTTAGTGTACCTCAACTGGTTATTCGAGCGAACGGCGGATCTCGGGCTCGACGAAGTGCGTGTCGCGCAGCTTCGTGCGCAACTGGTCCGCGGCTTCAGCGCTGGCGTCCACCGTGACCAGGTCGGGGTCGTCGGCGTTCACTACCTGCACGCCCGGCTCGGTCTTCACAGCCTCGGCGGCGGATGGGACCGAGCCGCGCTTTGCGCGACGGGTTGTGACGAGATAACGCGGCACGAATACTTCATTCTAGTGCGCGCGAAGCTCAAACCACCGGCAAGCCGCGTCCTTCGAACTTCACCGGCAGGCCGAACGCTTTCGAGTGCTGCGCTAAGGCGAGCGAGGCTCTCTTCGATCGCGAGACGTCGCGCGGCATGGCTTTGTACGCGGCGTCCTGGGACAGGATCACCGCCAGGGCGCCGCACGCGGCCGGGCTCGCCATGGATGTTCCGTCCATTTCCATGTAGGCGCCGGTGAAGCCGTTCTTGTCGGGCACCGTGGAGACGATGCCGACGCCCGGAGCAGCGCAGGCCAGCGTGGGTCCAAAGCAGCTGAACGAAGCCAGGAACAGGTTGTGTTGGCCCATCTTGTCCGCTTCCTGGGGGCGGTTGTTGGCGGAGAATGTACCGGCCGGAGCCCAGCCGAGTTGCCCGATCGCCGAGACAGCCGCGCATTCCGGATAGGCGCCGGGGAAATCGATGGGGCCGTCCTCGTTGCCCGCGGAACAGACGCAGAGCGTGCCTCGCTCGGCAGCGTCGCGGATGCAGTCCTCTTCAGCCGCCGATGCGGGGCCGCCGCCGAGGCTCATGTTGATCAGGTCGCAGCCCTGGTCGCGCGAAAGGGCGTCGATGGCGTTGATGATGTCGGCCTGCGTCGGGCCGTCCTCGGGGCCTTCGCCCTTGAAAACACGCGCGTGGAATAACGTGCAGCCGGCGGCGATGCCCGCGTAATCGGAAGCCTTGGTGGGGCGCGCGCCGATGATGCCGGTGGTGTGCGTGCCGTGTTCGGCGACGTCGCGCGCTTCGTTGGCTGGCAGTTTTTTGCCGTCCACAAAGACACCCGCCAGCGTTACGTGATTCAGGTTGCGGTGCGGACCGCAGCCAGTGTCGATGACGCCGACTTTAATGCCGGCTCCGCGCGTGGCTTTGCTCACGTCGACGCCCATGGCTTCGTGCCACCAGGCGCTGCCGCCGGATTTGGCTTTCGCGATGGGAAGGCAGTCGATTGTGCCGCCGGAGGGAGGCGCCTCGGCCAGCATGATCCAGAAGCCGGCGTACGGAATAGGCTCCACGAAGGCGATTTGGAATCCCTCGGACACCGGGAAGGAAATCTTGCCCTTGGCGGTGGTCTTCACGGTGGTGTTCTGGATCTGGCCGCCGGGATCGCGCAGGTAGAGCATTACGTCGATGCCAGGCATCGGTTTGCCGCTTCCGGTGATGGTGAGGTTGTAGCGCGCGCCTTTGGCCTTCGTGGAGACGTTGAGCGGGATCGTCGAACGCAACTCGATAGGGACCCTGGGGCGGTGGAGGTTGCGGCGAATGGCGGGCTCGAGGATGGAATCCTGCGGCAAGTTCGCGCGTATCGCCGCGACGTGCGCTGCGTCTGCTTCAAGCAGGACGACTTGGCGCGCCAGAGGATCGGCGGGTTGGCTGTCGGCCAGGATCCGGGCGTTGGGGAGCATTCCGAGAGTCGCCTGCACGGTGGCGCGCGAGGCGATTTTGGCTTGGTTCGTGAATTTGCCGCTGCGGCGATTGATCAGGACATATTGGGGCATGGCAGCTTCCTTGAGTTGAAATGGCTGAATGGTTTCGGGCGCTATTCGGCGGCGATCAGCGCCCAACAGACAATTGCGCTGCAGACCGAACTCCAGCGGCCGAATCCTTTATAGATTTGCGCCGCTACGTTGGCCTGCTGTTTGATGGTGCCTTCGGCTTTGATCTGCGGATCGGAGACGTTGCGCACCGCGAGCCAGCGCGGGGCTTTCGTACCCATCTGTTGGGCAACCAACCCCAGCACGGCGTCTCCCATCTCCGACACGTCGCCCAGGCCTTGCAGATGAAAATGGTCGTCGGACGTATCGAAGCCAAAGAAATCGGTGGTCACCACCGAGGACGGGAGGGCGCTGGAGGCAACTTTAATGATCTTGGGTGGCCGCGTGTTGTCCGGTGGAAGCCGCGCCTCATTGGCTTTGAATAGCGTTTTGGCCTGCGCGAAATGGCTGGTTTTGGCCGCGCTGCTGGAAAAATGGCCTTGGGCAAACGGCTCTTTTTTGAACTTGGAGATGCAATCGAAACGGACTATAGGGCTCACCACCACGTCGCCGACTTCCAGCTCTTTGCCAATGCCCCCAGCTGTGCCGGCGGTCAGCACCAGCTTCGGCTGCACTTCGGTGATGATCTGGCGCCAGACATCCTCATTGGGAAGCTGGGGACCATCTTGGGACATATGGGAATCCGACTTGAATACCACCACGCTCTTGCTTCCGATGGTAGTGGTCCAATATGCCCCCAGGCGTTTGGCCAGGAGCGCGGGGCAGCCGCGGCGCATCTTCTGGGAAATCGTGGCGAAGTTGTGCGTGTACGGAACGTAATCGTTGTGCGAATCCTTGCCGGGCGTCAGGACGCGGCTTAGGGCGTGGCCCTCGTCGACGGTCCAGGTGACTACCAGGACGTCGGCGCGGGGCAGGGGAGAGCCGGCTTTTGCGCGGGGCGATGGCCCGGTCTTCGGCGCCAGGCCCTTGGGCCAGGGGATTTCGGTAAAACGTGAGAGCCCGGTCGCGGTGGTGAACGCCAGGAATTCCTTGCCCGCCGGAGCTTCGGAGTCGAAGTCGATGATCTCGCGCTGCAGATCTTCGGGCGCCGACGGGCGCACGGCCCCGGCGAACGCGAAAGTAGAAGCGGGCGCGGGCGTGGAAACTGGATCGAAGCCGAGATTGCGCTGGACCCATGCACGATCAGCAATCATGTGTCTGTCCTCCTCAGCCACTGGCGGAGTTCCGGGGCCGCAGGATCAGCCTGAGCCGATTGTGCCCGGCGGTGAGTTGGGCCCATCCTACACCCCGTCAATCCAGGTAGCGAGAATTCAGACCAGTATCCGCCAGATAACGAGGGGAATTCAGATTGGCAAGTGTTGTGACTTGCGGATTCACGGGACCATTACAATAGGAACTATCCGAAGCAACGAAAGGATCTGACCATGGCGTCCGACAAGGTGGCCGTTTTCGATACGACGCTGCGCGATGGCGAGCAGGCGGCCGGCACGCGACTCGGCAGCAAAGAAAAGCTGACCATCGCGCGGCAGCTTGCGCAGCTCAGGGTGGACGTCATCGAGGCGGGCTACCCCAACTCGTCGCCTGAAGACTTCGAGGCGGTGCAGCGCATCGCGCAGGAGATTCACGGCCCCGCCATCTGCGCCCTCTCGCGCGCCGTGCCGGAGGACATCCAGGCTTGCGGGCGCGCCCTCGCGAAAGCCAAGCGGCCGCGTATCCACACCGGCATCGGCGCGTCGGACATCCACATCCTGGGCAAGTTCCGCGACGACCGCTACGGGCGCAGCTTGGGTGAAAAGAAGGTCACCATTCTCAAAATGGCTGTGGACGCGGTCAAGCTGGCGAAGTCGTTTGTCGACGACGTCGAGTTCTATGCCGAGGATTCGGGCCGATCCGATCCTGCGTACCTGTTCGAGATGCTGGAAGCGGTCATTGATGCGGGCGCGACGGTGCTCAACATCCCGGACACCACCGGCTACACGGTGCCCGAGCAGTATGGCACGTTGATTCGCAGCATCAGGACCAAAGTGCGCGGCATCGATCGCGTGACCATCAGCGTGCACACGCACGACGATCTGGGTCTCGCGGTCGCCAACGCGCTGGCCGGCATCCAAAATGGCGCGCGGCAGTTCGAAGGAACCATCAATGGCATCGGCGAGCGCGCGGGCAATGCATCGCTCGAAGAGATCGTGATGGCGCTGCGCACCCGCGCCGATTATTTCGGCGTTCATACGGACATCGACACGCGCGAGTTCTATCGCACCAGCACGATGGTGGCGGAGATGCTGGGCATTCCGGTTCCGCCGAACAAGGCGATCGTCGGCTCGAACGCGTTTTCACACAGTTCCGGCATCCATGTCGACGGCTTCCTGAAGGATCGGCAGACCTACGAGATCATGCTTCCCGAAGACGTCGGCCTGCGGGAAAGTCGCGTGGTGCTGACGGCGCGCACGGGCCGCGCCGGGCTTCGGGATCGGCTGGAGAAACTCGGCTTTACGCTCTCGCCCGAAGAGCTGAACCAGACCTATCAACGCTTCCTGGCGGTCGCCGACAAGAAGCAGGAAGTTTTCGACGAAGACTTGTTGGCCATCGTTCACGACGAGCTGCAATCGGTGCCCGAGAGCTATCAGCTCGACTATCTGCACATCTATAGCGGGACCGCAGCCATCCCCACCGCCACCGTGCGGCTGCGCGTGAACGGCAAGGCGCGGGAAGCCGCGTGCATCGGCGACGGCCCGATCGATGCCGTGTACAAAGCGCTGGCGGCGATCACGCAAAGCTCCGCGCGCCTGTTGCGCTACGACATTCGATCCGTTACCAGCGGCACCGAAGCGATGGGTGAAGCGATCGTGCACCTGGAGCAGGGCGGCACGAAGGTGATCGGCCGGGGCGTGTCCACCGACATCATTGAAGCCAGCGCGCGGGCGTATGTCGATGGACTCAACAAGCTGGCCAGCCGAACCGGGTCGTTGGTTGTGCAGCCGCAAGAGACCGTCTAAGCACAGGTGAACAGCTTTCTCCAGATGCGCAATTTGCTGTTGCGTGCGCGCGCCGACTACCCGGCCGCATGCGGCGACTTCGACTGGCCTCGCGCCGAGCATTTCAACTGGGCGCTGGACTATTTCGATCCGATGGCGTCGGGCAACTGCGGCAGCGCGCTTTGGGTGGTGGAGGAGAGCGGCGCCGGGTGCGAGGTGACCTTCGCCGAGATGGCTGCACGATCGAACCAGGCTGCCAACTTCCTGCGCGGCTGCGGAGTGGGGCGCGGCGACCGTGTTCTGCTGATGCTGGGCAATGAGGTTGCTTTGTGGGAAATCCTGCTCGCGGCGTTCAAGATTGGCGCGGTAGTGGTGCCGTGCACGACGCTGCTGACCGAAGAGGATCTGCGCGACCGGTTGGAGCGCGGCGCGGTGAAGCATATCGTCGCGTCCGCTGCGGGCGCGCCGAAGTTCTCCGGTTTGGCGACCGAGTGTACGAGGATCGCAGTGGGCAGCAGGCTGGATGGCTGGTACTCATATGAAGACGCCGGCGCCGAATCGGCCCAGTTCGCGCCCGATGGCCCAACGCTCGCCACCGATCCCTTGCTGCTGTATTTCACGTCGGGCACTACGGGGAAGCCCAAGATGGTGCTGCATTCGCACCAGAGCTATCCAGTGGGGCACCTGTCTACGATGTATTGGATCGGGCTCCGGCCGGGCGACGTGCATTGGAACATCAGCTCGCCGGGATGGGCCAAACATTCCTGGAGCTGTTTGTTTGCGCCTTGGAACGCCGGCGCAACGGTTTTTGTTTATAACTACGCCCGGTTCGCGGCCCCAGCGGTTTTGAACGCGCTACATCAGCATCCGGTGACCACGTTGTGCGCGCCGCCCACCGTCTGGCGCATGCTGATTCAGGAGGATCTCGCTAAATACCGCGTGAGATTGCGCGAAGCCGTGAGCGCGGGCGAGCCGCTGAATCCCGAAGTCATCGAGCGAGTGCGGGCCGCCTGGCGAATCACGATTCGCGATGGCTATGGCCAAACCGAGACCACGTTGCTCGCCGGCAATTTCCCGGGCAGGAAGGTAGAGCCCGGTTCCATGGGCCTGCCGGCGCCTGGCTACCGGATCCAGCTATTGGATCTTGACGGCCATCCAGCAGATGAGGGCGAGATTTGCGTGGACTTGTCCAATAGTCCAATTGGGCTGATGCAGGGCGCCGGCCTTGACGGCTTCCATCGCACGGGCGACATCGCGCGGCGCGAAGCCAATGGGTACCTCTTCTATGTAGGCCGCGCCGACGACGTCTTCAAGGCGTCGGATTACCGCATCAGCCCGTTCGAGCTGGAAAGCATTCTCGTGGAGCATCCCGCGGTTGCGGAGGCAGCCGTGGTTCCGTGCCCCGACCCCATACGTACCGCGGTGCCGAAGGCGTTTATCACCGTTGGAGCAGGCTTCGAGCCGTGCGCGGATCTGGCTCGAGATATCTTCGTTTTTTTCCGGCGCAAGGCCGCTCCCTACAAGCGCCTCCGGCGCCTGGAGTTTTGCGAGCTGCCGAAAACCATTTCCGGAAAGATCCGGCGCGTCGAGTTGCGGAAGGCCGAACAGGACCGAACCGGCGCTCGACATGAGCTAGAGTTTTTCGAGGAGGATTTTTCCTATGACCAGCAGCCCTAGCGTGCTTGCGATCGCAGCCATCCTTGCGCCCGCGCTCTTCTCGCAGCAGCCTTGCGAAAAGCTGGCCGGCTTGGAACTGCCGCACACCACGATCACCTCGGCGGCGCAGCTTCCCGAAGGCCAGCTGACCTTTCCCGGTTTAACTGGCCCCTTGACTGTGACGGTGGCCGCACGCTGCGTGGTGAAAGCAGTCGCGAAGCCCACCAGCGACTCCGAGATCCACTTCGAGGTTTGGCTGCCGGCCTCAGGCTGGAACGGCAAATACGAACAGGCTGGCAACGGCGGATGGGCGGGCGCGATTCCGTATCAGTCGATGGTCGAACCGCTGCGCCGCGGATACGCCGTCGCCGCCACGGACGATGGCCACGAAGCCAGCGGCATCAGTGCGGACTGGGCCACGGGGCATCCGGAAAAGCTCATCGACTTCGGCTACCGCGCGGTGCACGAAACCAGACTGCAGGCCGAGGCGATCATTCGTGCGTTCTACAGCAAAGACCCGGCGCGGAATTACTTCGTCGGCTGTTCGGACGGTGGCCGCGAGGCGCTCATGGAAGCGCAGCGCTATCCCACGGACTTCGACGGCATCGTGGCGGGAGCGCCGGCCAACAATTGGTCGCATCTGTTTACGGGCTTCATCTGGAACGAGAAGGCGCTGCTGAACGATGCCGAGGGAAGCTTCACGCCGGCCAAGCTGGTGATCCTTCAAAAGGCAGTGCTGGCGAAATGCGACGCGCTCGACGGAGTGAAGGACGGGCTGCTGGAAGATCCGCGGAGATGTCATTTCGATCCCGCGGTGATCGCCTGCAAGGGCGCGGATGGCCCCGACTGCCTGACCGCTCCGCAAGTGGAAGCGGTTCGGAAGATTTATGCCGGCCCCAAGAACCCGCGCACCGGCGCTTCAATCTTCCCCGGATATCCGCCCGGGACGGAAGCCGTGCCCGGCGCCTGGGGAGCCTGGATCGCACCCGCGCAGCCGCAGCAAGCGATCCAATTCGCTTTCGGCAATTCCTATTTTTCCGACGTGGTGTTCGACAATCCGAAGTGGGACTATCGCACGTTTAACTTCGACAAAGACGTGGCCGTGGCCGACAAGAAGACTGCTGCGATTCTCAATTCCACCAATCCGGACCTGCGGGCGTTTGAAAAGCGCGGTGGAAAGCTGATCCAGTATCACGGCTGGGGCGACGCCGCGATCTCGCCGCTCAACTCGATTCAATATTACGGCAGCGTCGAGAAATTCTTCGCAAGGAACGCTGCGCACACGCACGTTGCGGATTTCTACCGGCTATTCCTGGTTCCCGGCATGGCGCATTGCGGCGGAGGCATTGGTCCGAACAGCTTCGGCAACGGAGGCGCCGAGGCGAGCGTCGACGCCGAGCATGACATCGTGACTGCGCTCGACCATTGGGTGGAGCAGGGAACGGCGCCGGCCAAGCTGATTGGAACAGGCAGCGGTCTGACGCGTCCGCTGTGTCCTTATCCTCAGGCCGCGCATTATAAAGGCACAGGTGATACGAACGATGCCGCGAGCTTCACCTGTTCCCCACCGCGCGCCTCAGGCCAATTCTAGGCGAACGACTCAGGCGATTACTGGATTGCCGTTCCTTCCTTCGCGCACTATTCTGGGTGCGGAGAACAACCTTGGTGAAATGGATCGTTGGTTTCGCCGTTTTACTTGGATTCGCCTGCCTTGCCGCGGCGCAGGCGCCGGTGGTTGGCAACTGCACGGTTTTTCCGGCCGACAACATCTGGAACACGCGGATTGACCAATTGCCGGTCAGTCCGAGTTCTTCGACCTGGGTGAATACCATCGGGTCCACGAAACCGCTGCATCCGGATTTCGGCTCTGGGCTGTACAACGGCGAGCCGATGGGAATCCCGTACGTCGCGGTGCCCGGCACTCAAACGAAGTATCCGGCGACGTTCACCTACGCCGATGAGAGCGATCCAGGCCCCTACGCGGTACCGTTGAATGCGCCCATCGAAGGCGGCAGCGCGAGCACGGGCGACCGGCACGCCATTGCGGTCGATCAAGACAACTGCATCCTCTACGAACTCTATGCAGTCTACCCGCAGGCGGCGAGCTGGCAGGCCGGCTCTGGCGCGATCTTCAACCTGAAATCCGAGGCGCTTCGGCCAGCCACCTGGACTTCGGCCGATGCGGCGGGCCTGCCGATTTTCCCTGGCCTGGTGCGCTACGACGAGATCGTGGCAGGCGCCATCCACCATGCCATCCGGTTCACCGTGCCGCAAACGCAGAAGGCCTACGTGTGGCCGGCCCGGCACTATGCTTCTTCGCTCACGGGCTCCCAGTATCCGCCCATGGGCGCGCGCTTCCGCCTGAAAGCAAGCTTCGACATTTCTGGATTTTCCGCCGCCAACCAAATCATCCTGACCGCGCTGAAGCGGTACGGCATGATGCTGGCCGACAACGGATCTTCGTGGTACATATCCGGTGCGACGGATTCGCGCTGGAACAACGACGATCTGCACGCGCTCACGACACTGACGGGTGCGGATTTCGAGGCGGTGGACGTGTCGTCGCTGATGGTGGATCCGAATTCGGGCCAGGCTCTGCAAAACTCCGTGGCCGTGACCGTCAGCCCCTCAAGCGCCAGCGTCGCGGTGGATGCCAAACAACAGTTTACGGCCACTGTCACGGGCAGCAGCAACACCGCGGTCACCTGGGACGTGAATGGCACAGTCGGAGGGAACAGCACGGTAGGATTCATCGATTCCATCAGCGGGCTTTATACTGCGCCGGCCGTCGTTCCTTCACCGGCCAGCGTTACCGTTCACGCCACCAGCCAAGCCGAAGCCGCGGCAATCGGCAGCGCTTCCGTCACCATCACCAGCGCGACCCCACCGCCTACGCCGAAGCCGATCACCGTTACGATCTCGCCGACCAAGGCAACGGTTCGAGTGAATCGCACGAAGCAGTTCGTCGCGACAGTGAAGCATACTTCCAACACCTCTGTCACTTGGGAGGTGAACGGGATCGCCGGAGGCAACAGCACCATCGGTAAAATCAGCGCGAGCGGTCTCTATACGGCCCCGGCCAAGGTTCCTTCGCCCGCCATAGTAACTGTCACTGCGGTCAGTGCGGCAGATAAGACCAAGTCCGCTGCCGCCCCGGTGCAGGTGCGATAAACAGGCGCTAGCGAGTCAACGATTTCAGGTACGTCAGCACCGCTTCGGCGTCGGCGCGCGTCATGCGGAACGGCGGCATGGGCGGGTTTGGCGGCTTGCCGGTGCGGGAGATTCCCGTGGTCAGCAGGCGGATGAATTCTTCGTCGGTTCCGGGAGGTGCGCCGGCTATGCGCGGCTCAACGACCGCCCAAGTTGGCGCGGGATAGGCGGGCCTTAGCTGCGCGGGTCCACCCATCAGCCAATGGTCGCGGTCAGGGAGTCCCTGCGCATTGCGCGGCGTGTGGCACAGTTCGCACATAGCGACGTCTTCCACGATGTACCGGCCGCGGTCAAGCAGGCCCTGGTTGCCTGCTTTCGCGGCGGCTTGTTTCTCCTGGGCGTTCGCCGAGAACGCTCCGGCCGCAATGGCCAAAGTACAGATCAATGAGATTCGGCTCAGTTTGTTCATAAGTTCCGAGGTCAACCTTACAGCGTACCCAATTTTTGCCGCGCCGTAAGGGGCGCCATCCCCGGACTATGCCGCGGCACCGGCTGTCGATATAATCGGAGAGTGAAATTTCCCAGGGTGATTGCCGTTGCCGTAGGCGCCTGTCTCGCGCTCGCGGCTGGCTGCAAGAAAAACATAGACAACCAGGACGCGATCCGGCAGGGGGTTATGAACTATCTCTCCAAGCGTTCGGATCTGCTGGCCATGGACGTATCGGTTGGTGCCGTCGAGTTTAAGGGGCAAGATGAAGCCACAGCCACCGTGCATTTCCAGGCGAAGGGAAATAGCTCGCCCGCCGCGGGGATGAACATGCAATACGTTCTGGAACGCAAGGGCAACGAATGGGTGGTCAAGGGCCGTTCAGGCGAGAACGCGGCCCATGGAGCGAGTGGGATGCCGCCAGGCGGTGGATCCGCGCCGGGCTCGCTGAGCGGGATGCCGAACCTGCCGGGTCAGGGCGGGGGCGGCGCGGGCAGCTTACCGCCGGGACATCCAGGCGTTGGCGGCGGAAACGGCCAAGCCTTGCCGCCCGGGCATCCGAACGTCTCTCCAGGCCAGGAACAAAAGTGAGGCGCGCCCAATGAAGCGGATTGCCGTCCTGGGTGGCGGCCCGGCGGGAGCCTTTGCGGCGGAACGCCTGGCGCGAGCAGGTCTGGAGACCGTGCTGCTGGATGAGAAACTGGCTTGGGAGAAACCCTGCGGCGGCGGGCTCACGTATAAGGCGTATCACCGCTATCCGTTTCTGATCGACAACGACACGCCCAAGAAGATTGTCAACGAGACCTTCCTGGCCGCTCCTAGAGCGGGCGCGGTCAAGATGGACCTCAGCCGTCCGTTGCTGATTTACTCGCGGATGGATCTGAACCGCATGCTGCTGGAACGAGCCGAGGCGGCAGGCACGCAATTGGAACGGACGCGCGTGTTAGGGATCGAGCGGGGCGGCGAGGGCTGGCGGCTGAAGACGCAGCACGGGACGCTCGAAGCGGACTTCTGCATCGTGGCCACCGGCGCGCGCAATTCGCTGCGCCATGTCGGGACCGAATGGACCGCGGCCGACACCATGAGCGCGCTCGGATATTACGTGCCATCCGGGCAGAATCACATCGACATCCAGTTTCTGCCGAATCTGGAGGGTTACATCTGGGTGTTCCCGCGTTGCGGGCATTTGTCGGTGGGGATTTGCGGCAAGGGCGAACCTGCCCAATCGCTGCGCGCGCGGCTGGAGCGCTACATGGACGAAAAGGGCATCGCGTACAAAGGCGCTCGCTTCTATAGCCATATGCTGCCGTCGCTGGAGCATGCGGGATGGAAGAAGAACCGGCTGGCGGGGGAGGGTTGGCTGGCTGTCGGCGACGCCGCGGGCCTGGTGGATCCGATTACCGGCGAAGGAATTTATTACGCGATGCGTTCCGGTGATCTGGCCAGCCAGGTGCTGTTGGACGAAGGCAAATCGCCTGCCGAAAAGGCTCAGGCCTACCACAGCCTGCTGCACCGGGACTTCGCCGCCGACCTGGAGTTTGGCGCGACGTTGGCCAAGCGAGTGTTCCTGGGGCGATTCCTTTTCAGTACCGTGCCGGCACGGATGGTGGATTTCATCCGGCGCAGCCCCCGGTTTCGCGCGTTGATTGAAGACTTGTTCGCAGGAACCCAGCCGTATCTCGATCTGAAGAGTCGTCTGTTCAAGAATCTCAATGGAACGCTGCATGAGGTGTTGATGAACGCCTTCCTGCAGCGCGTCATTCCGGAGAAGACCTAGTCCCGCCGCAAGGCCATGAATCATTCCCGATCCGAAGACTTGTTCGCCCGGGCGCAGAAGCTCATTCCGGGCGGCGTGAATTCGCCCGTGCGGGCATTTCGCAGCGTGGGCGGCACGCCTCCGTTCATCGTGCGCGGCGAAGGCTCGCGGATTTACGACGTCGACGGCAACGAGTACATCGACTATGTCGGCTCTTGGGGTCCGCTGATCCTGGGCCACTGCTTTCCGCCCGTGATGGACGCGCTCCGCGAAGTGCTGTCGGTTGGAACCAGCTTTGGCGCGCCGACGGAGCGCGAGGTGGAACTAGCCGAACTGATTCGCGAGTGCGTCCCCTCCATTGAAATGGTGCGGCTGGTGAACTCGGGCACCGAAGCCACCATGAGCGCGCTGCGGGTGGCTCGCGGCTTCACGGGCCGCGACCTCACCATAAAGTTCGAAGGCTGTTATCACGGGCACGTCGATTCGCTCCTGGTGAAGGCCGGTTCGGGCATGGCGACTTTGGGTATCGCCGACACCGCAGGCGTGCCGGAGGCGTTCGCAGCTACTACCATCGCGCTGCCGTTCAATTCGGTCGACGCTGTGGAGGCGGCTTTTCGCGAACGCGGTGGACAGATAGCGGCGATCATCGTCGAGCCAGTGGTCGGCAACATGGGCTGTGTGCCCCCGGTTCCTGGATTTCTGGAGGCTCTGCGCGAGATCACGGCCCGGTACGGCGCGCTGTTGATTTTCGACGAAGTCATGACGGGCTTCCGGCTCGCGCTAGGCGGCGCGCAGGAGCGCTTCGGCATCCGGCCGGATCTCACCACGTTGGGCAAAATCGTCGGCGGCGGGTTGCCACTGGCCGCGTATGGCGGGCGCGCTGACATCATGGCCAAGGTGGCTCCCACGGGTCCGATCTACCAGGCCGGGACGCTCTCCGGGAACCCCCTGGCGGTGAGCGCCGGGCTCGCGATGCTGCGGTATCTGAAGGCGCATCCTGCGGTTTACGGGACCATCGAGCATCGCACAGGGCAATTGACCGCGAACGTACCGGCCGGGATCACGGTGAACCGCGTGGGTTCGATGTTCACGCTGTTCTTTACACCCGGCCCGGTAACCGGCTGGGAGTCGGCCAAACAGTCGGATACCGGCCGTTTTCGCCAATTCTTCCACTGGATGTTAGAACGGGGCATTTATCTCGCGCCTTCGCAATTTGAGGCTGGGTTCGTTTCGGCAGCCCATAGCGAACAGGACATTACCCGGACCGCGGAAGCCGCCCGGCAGTTCTTTGCGTCCGGCGCTGCCGTCGGCGAGGCGTGAATTGGCTAAAATGTTAGCGTATGTCTGAAAGCACAGCGAACCCAGCCGAATTAGGGCTGAACCTGGTCAGCGTCGATCTGCCGGCGTGGAAAAAGGCGATCGGAGCGACGGCGGCTCTACTGCTGGCAGTCGTGTTCTTCGTCTCCGGCGCCTGGAAGCTAACCGATCCGTTCCAGTGGGCCCAAGCGCTTACCGAGTTCCACGTGCCGGCCGTCTTTTCGCTGCCGTTTACGATTGCCTTGGGAGTCGGCGAGATGTTTGGCGCTGTCCTGATCGTGGTTCCCCGATTCCGGCGCTGGGGCGCGTGGCTGCTCGCGCTGCTTCTCACGGCATTTATCATCTACATCGGAGCCAACTACGCGACGCTGGTTGGCAAGGATTGCACTTGCTTCCCGCTGGTGAAGCGCACCGTTGGCCCTGGGTTCTTCGTCGGTGACGGAGCCATGTTGCTGATGGCTGTGCTAGCTGGCTGGTGGGCGCGGCATGCGGAGAATCTTCGCGCTGCGGCGGTCATCCTGGGAGCCGTCGTGGTCTTTGCCGGCGTTTCGCTGGGCGTCAACGCGGCGCGGGAGAGCGGACTTAAGGCGCCGGATACCATCACCGTGGACGGAAAGCCGTTCTCGCTCCAAGAGGGGAATATCTTCCTGTTCTTTTACGACCCCACTTGCCCAGTCTGTGAGGGAGCCGCCCGGAAAATGGCGAAGCTGAATTGGAAGAACACGCAGATTGTCGCGATTCCGACGGATACGCCGCAATTCGCCGCCTCGTTCCTGCATGACACGGGTCTGCACGCCGGCACTTCGAATGATCTGGAATTGCTGCGGAAAACTTTCAAGTTCGTGAAATGGCCGTACGGCGTCGCGCTGGTTCGCGGCCACCAGAAGGCCACGATCTCCTCCTTCGAGGACAACGAGCCGCAGACAACGTTGCGCCGCCTGGGTTTTATCGAATAGGTTCATGAGCCAGCCTCGAGAGGGCTGGCGCTGCCCGCATCAGGTTGGATCTGTGCCGCAATCAGCGCCTGCGTGGCGGATTCGAGCAAATCCGCAGCAAGCCAGGTGAAATCGGTGCCAGGATAGAGGCGCCGGAGCTGGAATCGCCACTTTTTTTCAAATGCGGCCGTTCGCCGCGTCTGCAGCTTGGCGGCGAGTCTGCCGAGGCCGCCCAGCTCGACGACGCTATTCACCAAGTCACTCTCCGCCCGGATCAAAAAGTATAGGCACTTGCGGCTCTTGTTCCACTTCTGCACCGCCTGGAACACGGCATTCAGCTTGCGCTGCTCGTAATCCGCGGCGATCGAATCCATGCCGCCGTCCCGCAGCCGGGCCTCGGTGGCAGCCAGCAGTCCGGTCAGATTCGGCTTGGCCGTCCGGAAGAACTTCGCCAGAGTTTGCGGATTCAACACGTCATAGGTCAGTTCCGAGCGCATTTTCCCGCGGAATGGCAGGCTGGCCTGGTACACGAGCATCGGATAGGCCGTCTTCAGGTTGCGGAGGTTGGCCAGGTTTTCAAAGTACGCTGCCGGAACGCGCGCGCGGAGCATGGTCTGGATCGCTACGGAAACTTCGGCGAAGGTGTTCAGGAACCCGGGGGTGCGTTCATCAGGCGCCGCGAGCCAGCAGGCGTCCAGTTTCGGAAAGGAGACTCCGGACTTAAGTTCCAGCATTCCTGAGATAAACCACGTGAATTCTGGCCTGGATTGTACAAGTAAGGAGGAAGGATTAGCAGAAACAGCAGAATGATTTTCATCTTTCGATGTGTGTAAATGGCGCGAAAGGTGGCAAATCAGAGGAACGGAGGATTTTTAGAAGCGTCGTGACTGGCCTAGCGGGCGACTAAGGATTGGTGGCTGGCGAGGTGCGGCGCTTGGGCTTGTGCCATTTCGTGCGCCGGGAGGTCGAAAGTCGCCGTGAAGTGAAAGGTACTGCCGCGGCCGGGTTCGCTCAACACCCACATCCTACCGTCCATCAGTTCCACCAGGCGCTTGGAAATGCTTAGTCCAAGGCCTGTTCCGCCGTATTTGCGGGTCATGGAAACATCGGCTTGGGCGAAGGGCTGGAAGATTGCTTCCTGCTTGTCCAGGACCACGCCGATGCCCGTGTCGCTGACCGCGAAATGCAGCTCGATCGCTTCCATTGTGATGGAGTCCACGGTGACGTGGACGGCCACGCTTCCCGCCGGCGTGAACTTGATGGCATTTCCGAGCAAATTCACTAGAATCTGGCGCAGCCGCCCGGCGTCGCCGAGAAGTTCACTAGGAATTCCAGCCGAGAACTCCACATTCAGTGTCAGGCTTTTTTGGCGGGCCTGAATGTCAAACATGCGCGCTGTTTCCGTCACTACCTTGAGCACATCGAAGCGAACCGCCTCGAGTTCCAGCCGCTTGGCTTCGATTTTGGAGAAGTCCAGCACGTCGTTCAGCAAGTGCAACAGGGAAACGGCCGAGTTGCGCGCAGTGTCGAGCAGGTCCCGCTGTTCGGAGGTGAGTTCAGTTTCAAGCGCGAGTTCGGTCATCGCCAGGATGCCGTTCATGGGCGTGCGTAGCTCATGGCTCATGTTCGCCAGGAACCGGCTTTTGGCTTCGTTGGCGGCTTCTGCGAGCTTCTTGGCGGATTCTAACAGCCGCCGATCCTCGGCGCTGCGGCAATAAGCGGCGTTCAGGTATCTGCCTTGGACCAGGAGGAAGGCGAGACAGATTCCGTTCATCAGGGCGATTTCATATCCTTCGCCGCCTAAGTAAATCTGGACGGCGATCGGGGGAACGAGCAGCGGGAGCAGGTGGCACAGCAGGAAAGACAACCGTGGAGTGAGCGAAACCAAGGCTCCGAAAGCGATTCCGAGGCTGCACACGGTCAACAGCAGCGAGTTCCAGTGGAAGAAGCCGTAAGTAATGTAGCTGTAGCTGGCGATCAACCCCCAGGCAAAGGAAAAGACGAATAAGGTGACGCAGTGTGCCGCGCGCCAGCGCGACGGAGACCCGGCGTAGACCGGTTCCTTGCGTAGAACCAGGAACAGGCGGAAGACATACGCGGCCGTTGTAACGACCGCGAAAAGTACAGCTGCAGCGCCTTGCCCGCGAGAGTGTTTACCGGCAAGCAAGGCAAACTGCACCAGGCCCAGCCCGCACCAAATGGAGGGCAGAGAGCGCCGGGCGAGGTCCGCATCTTGCTGGTAGCTCAGCAGCATGCGAAAGTCTATCGGCAAGACGGCGATAAAGGTTGAGGCGACGGTCTGTGTGTTGGCAACTTAACAAAACGAGGGCCGATTGTTTTATGCTAACGGGCAGTGACCTGAACGGTTTCCTGCCCGTCTTCGGTGATGGTCACCGAAGAACCTTGAGCGCGGCAGGTGGCCAGATCGTCGGGATTGTAGACCTGGCAGGATGGCTGATCGAACCAGGCCAGCACGACGTACATCCCGGGCGCGATGCCCTGGAGGAAGAAGTTGCCGTATTCGTCCGCGTAAAAGGACTTGTAGGCTTGCACGCGGCCTTGGGGCGGGTCAGGAATCAGGACGACGGAGGCGCCGCTGGCAACTACTTGCGAATCGGTTGTCACAACCCGGCCCACCAACTGGCCCCCATGAATGCTCAGCACCACGTCCAGCGGAGGTGGCGTGGCGCCGGGCGATGCTTCCAGGCCGAGGGCCAGGCGTTCCGCTCCGGCCACCCGGACCGACTTGAGGTAGACGTCGTTGGGCGCATTCAGCAAGTACAGGTCGTAGACTTCGTTGGGCACAAATGCCAGAGAGAAATCGCCGTCCGGTGAGACGTCGGCGCGCATTGGCGAGGCTGTCGGCCGGCGCGGCTCCAGGGCAACGGCGAGGCCCTTCGGTAGCGTGGCATCTTCGCCGTCCATGCGGATCTTACCTTTCCAGATGCTCTCCGGGCTTACGACCAGGTCCAGGCCGCTGAGGTTGGAATCGCCGACGTTGATGGGAACGCGGGCCGTGAGCGTCTTGCCATCCTCCGCGCCGGTGGCCACCACAAGGTAAGGGCCGGGAGTGACGCCCTGAATCTCGAAATTCTGATCGGCGTCTGTGCTGACGTTCACCGGCGCGCTGACGGACGCCGTATTGTAGGGATCATTCCAGCGGAGCGTGATCAAGGCGCCGGGAACGACTTTGCCGGTGACCGAACTGAGGACGCGGCCGTGAATGCGGACGGTGTGCACCAGTCCAAGGAAAATGTCGATTCCGGCGACCTCCTGGCCCGCGTTGACGTGGACGGCTACGGCGTCTGCCATACGATGGGCGTCCGGAAAGAACGTTACGGCGTAGCTCATGTCGGGCACGCGCGCGCCGGTGGCGTCGGTGCGAATCTGCTCGGCGGCTCCAGAAGGACGCAGAGGCGCCTGGTACAGAGCGGCAACGTAGTACGCGCCGGCCTCCAGGCCGTGGACGCGGAATTCGCCACGATCGTCGGTGCGCGCGCTGGCCGCCGCCACATAACCATGCTGGCCGCGATCGTAAAACTCACGGTAGAGCTGGACGACGACGTTCACGGCGGGTTCCGCGTCGTCGAATTTCACCCGCCCGCTGACGATGCCCCAGGGCGTCATGCGGAACACGAATGATTCGATAGTCTGGCCGGACTGGACTGTGAATATGGGCGGCATTTTGTAGGCGCCGATACGCCCGGCCGACAGCGGCAGGTAACCTTCGCGCTGGACGGTGATGGAATAGCGGCCGGGCGGCACTTTGGGGAACGAGAAGCTGCCGGTCGCGTCAGTGGTCTCGTAGGAGCCGCCAGTGGCGGCGTCCGCGCCGCGGAGTAGAACCTGCGTGCGCCGGAGCGGTTCGCCGGTGGCGTCGCTTAAGACGGTGCCTTGAATCGCGCCCGGTTGGTTGGTGTCAACCAGATCGGAAGCGGGGGCGGCTGCCGGCTGGTTCTGCGCCAGCGTTGGCACGAGGAGGAACGGAAGAATGACACAGAATTTGAGGGGATGCACCGGCAGACCCACTCTCAGTATGACGCGCCAGTCGGGGATGCCGTGAAGGGGTGCTACTCCTGGCGGAGTGCTTCCATGGGATCGATGTTGGCCGCTCGCCGTGCCGGCCGCCAGAGAGCCACTGCCGCCACGGCAGTGAGTAACAAAGGCACACCGACGTATGTAAGAGGGTCCAGGGGCGTGACGCCGAACAGCAGACTGGCGATGAAGCGGGAGAGCACGGCTCCGGCAACGAGGCCAGCCGCCGTGCCCGTGGCGATCATTAGAGCGCCTTGGCGAAAGATCTCGCCGAAGATGCGCACTGGCGTTGCGCCGAGCGCGGCTCGCAAGCCAATCTCGCGCGTGCGCAAGGAGACCAGGAAGCTGCTGACACCATACAGCCCAATCGCGGCCAGCAGTAGCGAGGTGGCAGCGAAGGAGCTGAGCAGCGCCACTTGGAAGCGGCGCCCGGTCAGCGTGGAGGACACATAGTCGCTGAGGCGCTGGATATCATACACGGCGCGGCCTGGATCGACAGCGTGGATGCGTTCGCGGACCGCTTGGGAGAGACGCAGCGGGTCGCCGTCCGACTTCACGAGGAACTCGGGCGCCGGGTAGGCGAGAAGGCCACACCAATACACGATCGGCTTGGGATCTTGCGCGTAGCCATGCTGGCGGATGTCACTGACGACGCCGGCAACCCGGAGGTTATCGGGATAGTTGTTTTCCTTCACGTAGTGGCCAAGCGGTGACTGGCCGGGGAAATAGCGCTCGGCGAAGGACCGGCTGACGAGCACCGAAGCCGGCGCCTTCGGGTCGAAGCTGATTGGGCAAGCCGATCCTGAGAGGATGGGTATGCCCAGAACCCCGAAGTAGTCCGGCGTGACGGTTTCTTCGTCGGCGAAGATCTTCTTTCCTTCCGATTCCGTGTCTTGCCCGACGATGTGGAATGGCGACGTGTATTGCTGGCCGCCGCCGGGGAGGTCGATGGCAAGCGCGGCGGAGTGAACGCCGGGAATGGTGCGCAGAGCATCCAGGGTCCGATAGAGGCGCTGCGAGAGTTGCGCCGGTTTACTGGTCTCGCCCCAGGATGCGCTGATGCGGAAGGCCAGGACGTGTTGTGGATCGAAGCCCAAGGGCATTTGGCCGAGTTTTGCAAAGCTGCGGATGAGGAGACCCGATCCGGTGAGGAGAACGATGGCCAAGGCGATCTGGACGCTTACCAGCGCGCGCTGGACGTGATGACGGCCGCCCAACTGCGCGCGGGATGCCTGCGCCAGCAGGCCCTCCACCTCGCGGCGCGTGGTGCGTAGAGCCGGGATGAGGCCGAAAAGGAGCGCAGTCATCAGGCTAAGCGAGACCGTGAAGGCGACGATTCGCCAATCCAGGCGGATTTCGGCCGTACGCGGAAGGATAGCGGCAGCACGCCGGAAGACGCCAGTCGCGGCGAAAGAAACTGCCAAACCAAGCAGGCAACCAGGAATCGCCAGCGCGACCGCTTCGAGCAACAGTTCGCTGACGAGACGCCCGCGAGCGGCGCCGAGCGAAAAACGAACCGCAATCTCGCGTTCGCGGCCGTGTGCCCGAGCCAGCATCAGGCAGGCCACATTGGCGCAGGCGATCAGCAGGACGAAGCCAACGGCGCCGAACAAGATCCACAGGGAGCGCCGCACCCCGCCGACGGTTTCTTCTTTCAGCGGTTCGACCACGGGCGACCAGCCGGCATCGGTCCCGGGGAATTGCTGCGCCAGCCGCGCTTGGACGGCGGACAAGTCGGCTTCGGCGGACGCGAGCGTGGCGCCTTCTTTCAATCGGCCAACGCCGGCCTCCCATCGGGACTCGCGGGCTTGCAGCACGATCGGACGCAGCTTGGCGGGAATCCAGAAGTCGACGGTAGAGGCAGGGAATTGGACGGACTGCGGCATCACACCGACGATGGGATAGGTGTAGTTGCCGACGCGCAACATCTTGCCGAGCACGCCCGGGGCGCCGCCAAAACGCCGCCGCCAAAGCTTCTCGCTGAGTACTGCGGCGGTAGGTCCATTGAGCAGGTCTTCTTCCGGACTGAATCCGCGGCCAACCAACGGGAGCGTCCCCAACACGGAAAAGAAGCGCGGTGAAACGCGCGCGCCGATCAGCATTTCAGGCACCTGGCCGGAGGTTTCGGCGACATTCTCCGTGTACGCGCCGGCGATTCCTGTGAAGCTTTGGTTGGCGCTATTCCATTCCTCAATGTGAATTGGCGCGAGGCCTTCGTGGGGAAGCTTCTTTCGCGGATTGGATTCGAATAGAGCCACCAGCCGGTCGGCGTTCGGGTAGGGAAGAGGCTTCAGCAGGACCGTGTCGATCACTGAAAAGATCGCGCTGTTGGCACCGATGCCCAAGGCCAAAGTGAGGACAACGGCGCAGAAGAATCCTGGCCGCTTGAGCAGACTGCGGTAGGCCACTGCGACCGTTCGCATGTGCGCTTAGACGCACGGGCTCGCTGGGGGTTAGGAGAGAATTTCCGCGAACACTTCGACAGCGCGAGTGCAGTCCTGGCGCGTGACGTCCAGGTGAGTGACGGCGCGCATCTGGCGGGAGTTGACGCCGTTCATCAGCACGCCGCGGGCCTTCAGCTTGGCGCTCAGGTCGGGCGGAGTGATACCAGTGCCCGTGACATCGAAGATGACGATGTTAGTCTGGACGCGCGCGGGATCGATCTGGATACCGGGCAGCTTGGCCAGTTCGCCTGCCAGGTAGCGCGCGTTCAGATGATCTTCGCCCAGCCGATGCGGCATTTCTTCGAGCGCGATCAGACCGGCGGCCGCCAGGACGCCCGCCTGGCGCATGGCGCCGCCCAGCCGTTTGCGATACGAACGGCCGCGCTCGATGGCTTCCGCGGTTCCCACCAGCATGGAGCCGACCGGCGCACCAAGTCCCTTCGACAGGCAGAACATCACGGAATCGGCGGGAGCGGCGAGTTCGCGCACAGGCCGGTTGAGATGGCAGGCGGCGTTGAAGATGCGCGCGCCATCCAAATGAACTTTGAGACCCGCGTCGTGCGCGTGGCCGCATATGTCCTGGAAAACGTCCATCGGGTAGACTGCGCCGCCGGCCATGTTGTGCGTGTTCTCGATTTCAAGCACGCGGGTGGGGGCGCAGTGCACGCTCGATGGCCGGATCGCGGCGCGAATGTCGTCCCAGCGCATGATTCCGTCCGCTGTGACCACGGGTCGGATCAGGCAGCCGGAGAACCAGGCGAGCATCGAAAGTTCCCAGTCCAGCAGGTGGGCACGGGACTCGCAGATCACTTCCTGGCCGTGTTCGGTGTGGATCTTGATGCCGATGGTGTTGCCCATCGTTCCGCTGGCGACAAACATGCCCGCCTCTTTGCCCATAATTTCGGCGGCGCGCTGCTCCAGGCGATTGACGGTTGGGTCCTCGCCGTAGACGTCGTCGCCGACTTCGGCTTCGGCCATGGCGCGGCGCATGGCCGGCGTGGGTTTGGTTACAGTGTCACTGCGAAGGTCGATCATAAGGTGATGAATTCGGCAAAAACTTCGTTGGAAAAGAGAACGCCGCGATCGGTGAGGCGCAGGGTCTCGCCTTCGCGCTCCAGCAATCCCTCATTCATGAAGCGTTGGATGGGGGTTTCAAATTTGCGCCATTCTTCGGCGTGCGGGCGAATGCCCTGGCTCAACCGAAGTCCGACGAAGAAGCGCTCCTCGGCGGAGTTGGCGGGCGTTGCGGCGCTGCGCGGCGGATGACCGCTGCGGACGCGCTCTATGTATTCTTGCGGCGATTCGACATTTTCGGCGCGCATCACGCCGTCGAAGGAATGCGCGCCCGCGCCGAAGCCTGCATACGGCTCCAGGCGCCAGTAATTCATGTTGTGCAGCGACTCGAAGGCCGGCCTCGCGAAGTTGGAGATCTCGTAGCGGTGAATGCCCAGGCGGCGCAGCTCTTCGACGGCTGTTTCGTACAGCTCCGCGGTGAGCTGGTCGCCGGGCACATCGGGCGCGCCATAGCGCTTGCCGTTCAGCATCACCTCCTGGCCGAGCCGGCTGTCTTCATCGACTTCGAGCATGTAGACGGAGACGTGGGGCGGCTGAAGGCGCTCGAGCCAGTCGAGCGATTCGCGCCAGGAAGCAGCGCTCTGGCCGGGGAGGCCGGCAATCAGGTCGATGTTGATGTTCGCGAGACCGGCGGCGCGGAGCACGGCCACTTCGTCAGACACCACCTGGGCGGTGTGCTTGCGGCCGGTGCGCGTTAATTCGCGCTGGACGAAGGACTGAACGCCCAAGCTGATGCGATTGATTCCTGCGCGAGCCCACGCGGCCGCGGCGTCAGGGCTCACGGTTCCCGGCGCCACCTCCAGCGTGGCTTCGCGCCAAGGTGCACCAGGGATCGCGGACAGTATCCGCTCCAGGTCGCTCGGATCCATCCGGCTGGGAGTACCGCCGCCGATGTAGATCGTCTCGGGCTGCCAGGCCCACTCCGTTAAGGCAATCTCGCCGGCCAGCGCGTCTACATACTGCGGCTCCAACTCACGCGGGAACACTCCGGACGCGAAGTTGCAGTACGTGCATTTCTGCGCGCAAAACGGGTACGAGACGTAGACGCCGGCCATTTAGAGTGTTACTTCTTCGCCGAGCTGCTTGGTGATGGCGTCCTGGATCAGATCGGTTAATGTCTGGCCGGAAGGCTGCAGCACGAAGGTGTTCTGACCGCCATCCCAATCCAGTTTGAAGCTCTTCGAATGCGCCGAGACCCAGATCTGCCGCACCGGCGCGTTGGGGCTGACGACGAACTTGGCCGGCGATTCCTCGAACTCGATGGTCAGTGCGCCGGCGTTGAAATCGGCTTCGAACGGGGCGTCATCGGAGGCGACTGCTAGCCGCTGGTAGAGCGCCTGAAGCGCTTCGTCGGCTCTCGTTTTGAACTCCTGATCGTCCATAGAAGTGGCCCGAACCTTGATTCTAGCCGAAAACGTGCGGCGGGTAGCCCTTAGGAGTGAGTAACTTCGCGTGCGAAAGGAAGCGTCTTTTGACAGGAAGTGATCATCTGCTAATCTTGGAACGTTGCTCATGATGGAGTCGGCCTGTCTTCGACACACTGAGATTCCCCACACCACGCCGCTTTTTTCGGATTTTCAATACCATTTCGATCGGTTAGCTAGGTTCTACGCGCACAACCCGCACGATCCCTCGTCGTATGCCGCGGCAGCGAAGGCGGTGGAGTATCCGGCGGAGCGGCGGGCGGCGCTGGTGGAGGCACTGCGGACGCGGAACGCCGCGAGCGAATCTCTGAAGCTGCTGGCGAAGCCGGGAACCATGGCTGTAGTCACCGGCCAGCAGGTGGGACTGTTTTCGGGGCCGGCTTATACCATCTACAAAGCGCTGACGGCCGTGCGCCTGGCGGAGCGGCTGAGTGAGCAGGGAATTCCAGCCGTCCCGATCTTCTGGCTGGCGACTGAGGATCACGACCTGGCGGAGGTGAGCCAGAGCTTCGTTTTTGGCGCGGATCAGCGCCCAGTCGGCTTGACGGCGAATGGGCTGGGGGCATCTGAGCGGCCGGTCGGAGAGATCGCGATCGCTGATCCTCCACTGGGCCGTCTACACGATGTCCTCGCGGGACTTCCTTACGCGGATGACGTTCTGGAGATGGTGCGCGACACCTATCCGCCGGGCGCTACGTTTGGAGCGGCGTTTCACGCGCTATTGGAGCGCTTGCTGGCCGGGCGCGGGCTGCTGTTTGTCGATCCTCTGCAGGACGCCGTGCATCATTTGGCCGCCCCGCTTCTCCGGGAAGTAGTGAGCCGGGACGACGATTTGCACCGCATGCTCCTGGACCGCAATGGGGAATTAGAAGCCGCCGGCTATCACGCACAAGTCCACGTGGAGCCGAAAACATCGCTGGTGTTTTTGCTGGAAGGCGGACGGCGCATTGCGCTGCGAAGGCAGAACGGCGAGTACGTATCGAAAGAGCGGCGCTATTCGGCGGCGGAGTTGCTCGATCGCATCGAAGATCTTTCTCCCAATGCACTGTTACGGCCGGTCATGCAGGACTACGTGCTGCCCACGATTGCCTATGTGGGCGGCCCGTCCGAGCTAGCCTACATGGCGCAATCCCAGGTCCTGTACCGGGACCTGCTGGGCCGGATGCCCGTGATGCTGTCGCGCGCCGGATTCACTCTGCTGGACGCCCGCGCGGCGAAGCTCATGGACCGTTATGGGTTCAGCTTGCCCGACGTGTTTCACGGCGAAGAACGCGTGCGCGATCAGATCGGCGGCAAGTTGGTTCCACCGGAGCTGATTGGCGAGTTCGGAGCGATTGAGCGCGCTACTGCAGATTCGCTGGCGCGGTTGCGCGACGACCTGGTGTCGTTCGATTCCACGCTGGCCGCGGCGGCCGATAAAAGCCGCACCAAAATCCTCTATCAGCTCTCGAAAATCGAGCGCAAGACCGCGCGCGAAACGGTGCGCAAGAACCAGCGCGCCGGCGAAGAGGCCGCCTACCTGTCAGGATTGATCTTTCCTGAAAAACACCTGCAAGAGCGGCTTTATTCGATCTTGCCGTTCGTCGCCAAGCATGGTCCGGGGCTGACGGACACGCTTTACGAGAACATTTCTCTCGACTGTCCGGATCACCGCGTACTGGTTATCTGAAACTGTTCCGTAATATCTCTGCTCGAATTGCACTTTAGTACTAAAACGTAACCTTGCTTATTGTCCGTAGGTGACATCCATGTTATATTGATGAAACCTTACCCATGGATAGAAGGTTAACTGGCAGTCGATTTGTGAGCGCATTTGTCGCGCGGATTTCGAGGATTGACGTTCTAATCCTGGTATTGCTGACGGCACACATCGCGTCCGCTCAGTCATGGACGCAATTATCTCCGTCCGGTGATTTGCCTCCAGGCCGGGGCTTCAACGGCTCGAGCGCGGTCTACGATCCCTCGAGCAACGAAATGGTCGTCTTCGGTGGCCGGGACAGCAATGGAAATAATCTCAACGACGTTTGGATATTGACCAACGCCAACGGGCAGGGCAGCAGCCAATGGGTGAATCTGATCCCCAACGGCGCCGACGGTTCGCCGCCCGCGCGTTCGGGACATTCGGCCGTTTACGACGCCGTGAATAACAGAATGATGATTTTCGGCGGCTGTAGCGGCTATTGCGCGCCTGCTTTAAACGACGTATGGGTTCTGACGAATGCCAATGGCCAAGGGGGGACTCCGTCGTGGACCGAGATATCGTCGAGCGTTGGCCCTGCCGCGCGGACGAATAGCGCTGTGGTTTATGATCCCGCGCACAACGATTTGGTGGTTTTTGGCGGCCAGGATGGTTCCGAGAATCCGTGTTCTACCTTTTCCGATCTGTGGACACTCAGCCATGCCAACGGCCTGGGCGGCTCGCCGCTTTGGCAACGGCCTCTGTATATCGGCCCGGTGCCGATTTTTCCCGGACAAAATGCCCCTTCCGTGGCATTTGATCCGACCACGGAGGTCATGACGGTGTTCGGTGGGACCGGCATGGTCAACGGCTCATGCCGGGCTACCAATGCGGTCTCGCAAGTGTCCGTTGGCAATATTTTTGCCCCGACTTGGCAAAGCGTTCTGTCCGACGGCGCCGCTGGCTCGCCACCGGCCAGGTACTTACATTCGGCTGTTTACGACGCAACCGGCGGCCGAATGCTGGTCTTTGGCGGAAGCGACGGCAACGGGAACTACTTCAACGACGTCTGGAGCCTTTCGAACGCCACGGGTTTTGGAAGTCCGGTCTGGACCAAGCTGACCCCGAGCGGCGGGCCTCCTCCTGCCCGGGGCAGCCAAGCCGTTGTCTTTGATTCCGTGGATCAGCTGATGACCGTCTTCGGAGGCAATAACGCGAGCACATGGTTGAACGATACCTGGGTGTTGCCGGCCCCTGGAATCTCCGGCCTTTCTTGCAGCGCGCTTGCTTCGCCGAGCAACATCCGATCCGAAGGTCTGGCGGAGCGACTCGGCGATCAAATTCTGCAGTGCACGGGAGGCACGCCGACTCCCCAGGGTCAGCCCATTCCCCAATATACCGTCACCCTCAAACTCAATACGAACGTCACCAGCAGACCCCTGCCGATCGGCCGTAAGCTTTCCGAGGCGCTTCTCATGATTGACGAGCCGTTTCCGCAGTCGCCGATTCCGTCATCTCAATCTCCCTATCAACAAGAACCACCTCAAATTCTGTGCAAACCCTTGGGGAAAGTGTGCCAGGAGATAGGAACCGATGGTTCGCCGAGCCCCTACCAGTCGCAGCCGAACGTCTTCGTTGGGGCGCAAACCGGCGCAAACTCACTTCAATGGACGGTTCCCATCGACCCGCCCGGCGTAAACATCGCCCGCTACCTGCGCATCACGAACGTCCGAGTGAACGCGCTGGAGCTTGGCCCTCCTCCTCCTTTGCCACAACCCGTCCAGGTCCTTGGAACGGTGACGGTCGCGGGCAGCCAGCAGGTACCTTTGAGCGGTTCGCAGACCACGCTTGGCTCCGCCCAGTCGGGTGCGATTGCAAGCGCGAGCGGCAATCCCTCGTTGCCCGTATGCGTGGCTCACAACGCCAGCCTGGAGGGAGCATCCGGTGCGGCGGCGTTCGACTTCAACGTGCAGGTTCAGGAAGTGTTCCCATTTTCGTTTCGCGTCCGTAATTACGGCTCGATCCTGTTTGGACCAAGCTTTCCCCCCGAGATTTCCGAGCAGAATGTGCCTGGCTATCCGTATTACACAGAGACGGGCTTTTACGTGCCCAGTTTGATTACGTCAGCTCCGGAAATCGGGCTGGCGGATTCGGGCACTCGAATCCTAGTGAAGTTCGCGTCGGTGCAGCCGAAAGTCCATCTTTTCGTTCCGGTCACAATTACCACACAGCCATTCATGAGCAGTTTCTTCGGGATGCCCGGCCAGTTGCAGCTTGTCACGGCGGACCAGAATGGGGCTTCCAGTCCAGGGTACGTTCCCGTGAAAGCTACGGCGATGGTCGGGACGACGCCGGTCGCAGAGGTTACCTACAACGGTGGCGATGCCTTCGCTACCTACGAAGTCGTCTATGACGACCCTGCCGTCGCCGAGTTGGCGACGATTCCAGTGGCGATCGCATTCCGGAAAGCTCCACACGCGGGCGCAACGACGGTAAACGCTTCGTTAGCGCCGCAGAGCACGATTGGGACAGCAGACGCGTCCGCGCCGGTGCCACGCTACGGCGCACTCACTGCAACGCAGCCGGCCTATTCCCTCTTCAGTTGTCCGGCGAAGCCGCTGACGGGCAGCATCGTGAGCAAAACCGGGCCGTCGAACGCTCGCGTGTGGACGATCGACGTCAGCGCCCCGGGCAGTGCCGCCTCCGCGGCGCAGATTGAGGGTTTCACGCTCACTCAAACCAAGGGCGCGGCCTGCGCTCCAACTATCGTCAGCCCGGCCAGTTTCCCCATCGCTTTGGGAGATATCCCTGCGAACGGAAAAGCGCAAACGCAGATTACTACCGACTTTAGCAGTTGTGGCGCGCACGCCAAGTTCAGCGTTCAAATTCCGCTCGCCGCAGACCAGGGAATCTGGACGGGAAGCATCGAAGCCACGGGCCAACTTCCTTGAAGACGGCTTTGGCGCCGAGGTAGCAGATCCTGCTGCGCGCCGCCAGCGACCGCGCTACCGCTGGCTTGCATTCAGCCGCAACAGGCGCGGCGGCAAGATGCGATGAGCCACAGGGCGTTTCGCTGCCGCGGGCTTCGCGCGCATCGCATTGGCTGTGGCCGTGCCGGATCCAATCGGAAGCAGGCATTCGAAGGTATCGGAGTCAGGTCCGAAGATCTCTAGCGAGGCGTCTCCGGAAGCGAGGCCACTCGGGATCGTGAAATCGATCTGATACAGGCCCGCGAAACCCGGCGCAAGCCCGGAGAAGGTCACGTTGGTCGCTTGGACCGGGTTGCCGGTAGCGTCCCACAGCAACACGTAAGGCGTGGTGGTGGTCATGCTGAGCGGACTGATCGGCGCCGCTACGCCATCGGCGACGGAAGGAGTGACCGCGCCCATGCCCGTGAGGTACACGGCCACTGTTTCTCCGATCTGCGCAGGGCTGGATGTGGTGATCAGCGAATAATCCGGATGCAAGGCGGCCGCGTAGCCAGTGCCGCCCACGGGATTGTTCGTGAAAATGCCCGCCGAGGTCATGCCCACGAATTGCGTGACGATGTTGGACTTCGCTCCGTTGTTGACCACCTGAATCTGCGCCACCGATTCGGTGAAGTAAGGCACGATGACCGAGATCTGCGTTGCGCTGACGTAGTAAATCGGCGCCGGACGCCCGTTGATCATCACCTGCACTCCATTCAGCATTGTCGGGAAGGGAACGGACGCGGCCACTGTATCGGATGACAATCCCGAGCCGTACAGCGTCAGGAATTCTCCGGGCGATACGAACGCCGTAAAGGGCGCGGAGCTGGCGGCGTTCACCACGCCCACGGGGCTCAAATACACTCCCGAACCGCTCAGCGAGGGCGCTTGGATCGCGACGTTGAGGCCCAGATACGGGCCGATGCCGTAGCCGATGCGAAAGGCGCCATCCTGGCTGCTTATGTAGTGCTGCAAATACAAGGAGTCGTCCGAACTGCCGTCTCCGTTGAGTTGGTACGAATCGTAGTAAGTGTAATCGCTCGTACCGCCGTAGTAGAGCAGAGAATTCTCGCGCTGATGGCCGACGATCTCGGCCCCTGAATACGCCTGAAGTGAACCGTAGTAGCTAAACAACAAACTGTAACCGGAAGAAACCGTGGCTTCACTGAGATCGATACCGGCCTGGTAATAAAGCCCGTCGTAATTGGAGGGATTACTCGTCGCGGCGCGAACGCCGACAAACATGTCGAACCCGTTGTAGTTACCGCCGAAGATGAAGTTGCCGTCCGGCGAAATGTAGAGCAACTCGGTGCCTTCGATCAGCTCTCCTCCATTCGCTTTGCCGCCAAAGTTTATCTGTGCCGCGCCGTTGCTGAATGAGTACTTCACTCCGCTCAGGGTCCCCGTCGAGGCCGAACTGTTCGTGCCCAGATACTCGGTCACATTGACGTTGCCGATGTTGCCGTTCCCGTCGGCGCTCATCGTGAAGAGAGCGTCGCCCGGATAGGTGGGATCCAGGTAAGCGACGCTATAAGTACCCTTGAGCGTCGCGTTGGTGGCTGTGGAGCCGATCGGCGCCGCGACCAGCATATCGTTATAGCCGTTGGCGTTCTCCGTCGAACTGCCGATGAATATGCCGTGCGATACCAGTCCCAAGACCTGATCCCCGCTGAAATCCGTTGGATCGAGCGTGCTGATATAGCCCAGCCCGCTCGCCGAAATTACATACGTGCCGGTCGTGGTGTAGGTTTGCGGCGTGCTGGAGCCGCTGGCACCGTCCAGAAACGACCCGCTGAAGCTGTAAGTTCCGCTGCCGTTGAACGTGATGGTGCCCTGAATGTTGATGGCATCGGTGATGTCGCCGGCCTGATCGGTGACGAAATAGAAGACCTGGCGGAGATAGTAAGCGCCGTTCAACAGTCCATCGCCACTCGAATCGAAGGCGGGTTGCGCGGAGCACGGAAGCACGAACGCGCCGAGCAGAAACATGGGAAGAGTGATTTTGGGTTTCATGAATCGCATACGAGGCCGCTCACATCCCCTCTGAGAAGTTGACGCGCTAGACAGCAATGCGGTTAACCGCTGGCTCGGAAATTCCGCGAAAAAATCACCTACATTCATTACAACACGAACCCCGGCCGTTCGATTCCAAGGCGCTGTAAAAGTTTGTGCGCCTGGCCGCTTCTGGTGCGCGGTGCTACACTGGGAGAAAATCACGCGAGGGGTGTGCCCCCGGTCTACGCCCGGGGCGGCCCTACCGCAGCGTGCAACTTCGCTGGAGTGGCGGAACTGGCAGACGCACGGGACTCAAAATCCCGCGGCCTTCACTGGTCATGAGAGTTCGACCCTCTCCTCCAGCACCAACCTAAGCCTACACTGACCGGATTTCGGTAAACGGCCCTCCGCGTGCTTGCGCGTCTTTATAACTTTTTCAAGGCTTCTCTATGACTTCTTCAGGCTTTGCCACATATTCTCAGACGGTGGAAAACTCTAACCAAACCGCCGCAACCAGGAAGCTTACAGGCCGGGTCCGAGCACTGGGCGCGCTCCGCTTTGCGGGACTCGCCGTCTGTTGCACACTGTTACTGCCTGCACAGCAACCCGCCGCCGATCAGACTCCGCTGACGCCGCGCGAGCAAGCCATGCTCGATCGGATCGAGAAGCTGGAAAAGGAGATGGCAGCGCTTCAGGCAAAGTTGAATCCTGCCACCGCGCCCGCGACGCCTCAAACCAGCGTGCTGGGCGCTGCGGCTACTGGAGCAGCCGCCACCACCAACGCGCCTTCGGCGGCCGCCAACACGTTGTCCGAAGCCGAGACCAAGCAGGGTATTCTTGGTTTGCCCGGTACCACCATGAGCTTCTATCTGGATGGCTACTACGGCTGGAACTTTAATGACCCCGTGGGACGCGTGAATCTCTTGCGCGCCAACGACGTGCTCAGCAACAGTTTTTCCCTGAATCAGTTCGCCTTGATCCTGGAACGCGCTCCCGATGTCGCCGCCGGACGCCGATATGGCGGGCGCGTGGATCTGATGTTCGGACAGGAGACGGAAACGCTGCAGGGCGGAGCGCAGAACGAGCCGCGCCCACAGGTCTACCGCAATTTGTTCCAAGCTTACGGGACCTATGTATTTCCCGTAGGAAGCGGCCTGACGGTGGATTTCGGGAAATTCTATAGCGCGCTGGGCTTTGAGAATAACTACGCCTATGACGAAATCAATTATTCCCGCTCGTTCTATTTCACGTACCTGCCGTTCTACCACATGGGCTTCCGCACGACATACAATTTCAACGACAAGCTCACGCTGCAATACTGGCTGGTCAACGGAGCGAATCAGACTGAGGATTTCAACGGCTTCAAATCGAACGCGGTCCTGTTCACCGTCAAGCCCACCAAGAACATTGCCTGGAACATCAACTACTACTTTGGCAACGAGAACCGCGACCTCACGCCCGACTTGAATCCCGGCTTGCCGGTGTTGCCGACGCAGCCGGGGCTTTCCGTAACACCGGTTCCCGGGCCGAGATTCACCGGCATGACGCATATCTTCGATACTTACGCCAGTTGGTCGCCGAACGCCAAGTGGACGGCAGCCGGCGAATTCGATTACGTGGTAAGCCGCGCGTTCGCCAGCTCGGAGGCATCGCATGTGCTGGGAGGCGCGGGATATCTTCAGTATCACTTCACGCCCAAGTTCACGCTGGCCGGGCGGGTGGAGTTTCTACAGGACCAAGGCGGCCTGTACAGCGGCCTGACGCAAAATCTGAAGGACACCACCGCGACTGTGACCTATCAGTTCATCGACGGTTTTCAAACCCGACTGGAATTCCGGCGCGACTTTTCCGATCAGCCGTTTTTCCTTACCGCCACGCCGGGGCTGCTCAAAAGAGAGCAGGACACTGCGACGCTCGGGCTGATCTGGTGGTTTGGGGGCAAGCGCGAGTCCTACTAACGAAGAAGCCGCCTCCGCCTGGGATCGAGGACCGAGTCACGCCACTGTAACCCGGCCCGTGTTCTCATAATTGCATGTCCTTTGTCGATGTCCTGATCGGCAAGCCTCTGCCCAACTCCGACGAGCGCGCGGAGTGCATTGGGCCTTCCCGCGGTATTCCCATTTTCGGGTTGGACGCGCTCAGTTCCGCGGCGTACGGCCCCGAGGCGGCGCTCACCCTGTTAATCGCTCTTGGCGCAGCGGGCGTCGCCTATATCGTTCCAATCAGCCTGGCCATCATCATTCTGCTCGTCATCGTCTATTTCTCCTACCGGCAGACCATCGACGCCTATCCGGGTGGAGGCGGTTCGTACACCGTGGCGCGCGAGAACATCGGAGCGGGTGCAGGACTGCTGGCTGCCGCCGCGCTTCTCATTGACTACGTCCTGGTGGTTGCCGTCGGCATCTCGGCCGGAGTCGGCGCGCTGGTTTCGGCGCTGCCCACGCTGCAGCCGCACACACTGCTCATCTGCCTCGCGATTTTGGTAGGGATCACCATCGTCAACCTGCGCGGCGTTCGCGAAGCCGGCATGTTCTTCATGGTGCCCACCTATCTTTTCCTGGGCTGCATGGTCATCATGATCGCGATTGGTGTGGTGAAAGCGCTGCTGGCGGGCGGTCATCCGATACCGGTTGTGGCTCCTACAAAGATTCGTGCCGCCACGGAGGCCGTCACCGCGTGGCTGCTCCTCAAAGCCTTCGCGAGTGGCTGCACCGCCATGACCGGTGTGGAGGCCGTCAGCAACGGCGTCAAGGCATTTCGCGAACCTACGTCGCTGAACGCACGCCGCACGCTAACGGTGATCATCGCGCTCCTGATCGTCTTGCTCGGCGGTATTGCGTGGCTGGTGAGGGCGTATCAGATCGAAGCCACCGAACCGGGTTCGACTGGTTACCGCAGCGTGTTGTCCATGCTGGTGGCTGCCGTAGCCGGGCAAGGCGTGTTCTATTACACCTGCATCGCTTCGATCCTTCTTGTGCTCGCGCTCTCGGCCAACACCGCTTTCGCCGATCTGCCGCGCCTCTGCCGCATCGTCGCCATGGACGGCTATCTGCCGCGCTCTTTCGCCAACCGCGGGCGAAGACTGGTCTACACGGAAGGAATTTATGTGCTGGCCGTGCTGGCCGGGGGCCTGCTGATCCTGTTCGGCGGCGTGACCGACCGCTTGATTCCGTTATTCGCCGTGGGTGCGTTCCTCGCGTTCACTTTGTCGCAAACTGGCATGGTTTTTCATTGGATGCGCACCGGGGGACGTAGGGCCATCGGCAACACGCTGGTGAATGGCCTGGGCGCTATCGCCACAGCGGTGACTGTGGTCGTGGTTCTGGTCGCCAAATTTGTCGACGGCGCCTGGATCACCATGCTGCTTATCCCCGCGATCCTGGCCGTGATGTACGCCGTGAACCGTCACTACCGCTGGGTCGCCAGGGAAATTGCCAGCCCGACGCCGCTTCAACTGACGAACTTCCGCCCGGCTCTCGTAGTGGTGCCCATCGAGCGCTGGAGCGCTGTCGCAAAGAAAGCCATGTACTTCGCGTTGTCCATGTCGCCGGATGTGATCGGCCTGCATGTCGATTGCGAAGAAACTGAGAAGCTGAAAGCAGAGTGGCCAAAGTTCGTCGAAGAGCCGGCCCAGGAGTTGGGCTTGTGCGCGCCCAGGCTCGCCATCGTTCCCTCGCCCTATCGCTTCGTTACAGGCCCGATTGTCGAGTTCGTTCTGGATTTGCAAAGGAAGGACCCGGTGCGCCAGATTGCCGTGCTCATCCCGGAAGTCGTCGAGCGGCACTGGTTTTACTACTTCCTGCACAACCAGCGCGCCGCCGTGCTGAAGACCATGCTGTACGTCCGGGGCAATCAGCGCATCGCTGTGATTAACGTGCCCTGGTATTTGGATGGCTCCAGCAGCGCGGCAACGCCCTCAGTCGCGGAGACGCCCGCCGGTGTGAACTGATTGGTCCCTGAAGCGGGCAACAAACAATTTACAAACCGCCAACCTAAAGGAATGCGGGCGAGTGTCACAATGGACTTACCCCGCGTTCGAAAAAGGAGCTTGTGTGCGCATTTGTAGTGTGTTTTTGCTGACATTCTGGTGTCTCGGCCAAATCACGGCCGCTCCCGTTCGCCCGCTTGGTTTTGAAGAGCGCCAGCCAACGCTGTTCGTGGCGCATTCCGCCGGCGTCCCGGTGAAGATCGCCCAGGGCCGAGTGGCCGTTGGGGATGTCACGCTGCGATTCTTGGGTGGCTCTGCCGCAGCCCGTTTGGAGGGCGTTGGCCCGTCGGCGCCGAGCACTTACATCACGAGCCGTGGCTCGGCGACGTTTCCGCAGTTCACGAGGCTCGCGATGCGGCGCCTTTATAGCGGCGTCGACGTGCTCTTCTACGGCCATGAGAACCAGTTGGAGTATGATCTCGAGCTGGCTCCCGGTGTCTCGCCAAGCCGCGCCCGGATCGCAGTCGACGGCGCACGCTCGCTTCACATCGACGAGCAGGGCAACCTCATCATCGAGACCCGCGCCGGCATGCTGCGCCAACTCGCGCCCCGCGTCTTTGAGACGCGCAACCGCGCCCGCCGCCCAGTTTCGGCGCGCTACGTTCTGCTCGCGAAGAACAAGATCGGGTTTCGCGTCGGACGCCACGACCGCGGCTTGCCGCTGACCATCGACCCCGTCCTGGTCTATGAGAAATACTTCGGCGGCAGCGCCTTGGATTCGGCCTCAGCCGTCGCGACCGACTCGCAGGGCAACGTCTATGTCGCGGGCGCGACCAATTCAGTTGACTTCCCGATCACCACCGGAGGCTTCCAGTCCAAACTGACTCCGCCCTTGCTGGCTCTCTCCAACATCGGCCAGACGGTGACGCCGATGCCCGTCGGAGACGCGACATCCGTTGAGATGATCGGCGGAACACCCGACGGCAGGCACTTGTACCTTGCCACCACGAGCGGCATCTTTGTAAGCCACGATGGCGGCACGACCTTCAGCCAGGCCTCTGCCTTAACATCCCAGCCCGGCTCGTCAGCGGCGGTTCCGTTGCCTCCTTCCGCCGTGACCATTTCGTCGATCGCGGTGGATCCCGTCGACCCATCCCGCGCTTTTTTGGCGACCAACTTGGGTCTGTACGGTACGCAGGACAACGGGCAGAGCTGGTACTTTTACGACGGCGGATTCACCGTTGGCGGATCGAACGGTCTCAACGTTGGCGCTGTGTTGATCAGTCCCGTGGATCACGCTACGCTCTACGCCACCACCACCTACCCGAACCATTTATACAAAAGCACCGACGGCGCGCAAACCTGGCAATTGCTGAATCCGACGTCTCCCGGCGAACAGGCCCAATATATAGGCGACAAGATCACGATCGCGCTAACGCCGGACGGCAGCGACCTGTACGTCGTCGATCCCAACGACTATCTGCTGAAGAGCAGCGATGGGGGCGCCACCTGGCAGCAACTGGCCAGCGGCCTCAGCGTAGCGCGCCAGATTACCATCGATCCTTCCAATCCTTCGCGGATCTACATCCTCGACAACGATGGTGTGCTCCGAAGTACCGACGGCGGCCAGAGTTTCACCAAGATTACGCCGTCCGATATCCAAGGTGCAGGTGGGGTGGTCCTTGGCCTGGATTCTTCCACGGGCGTATTGTATCTTGCCAACTACCGCCAGGCGGAGATCAGTACCGATCAGGGCACGACCTGGAAGCCCTTGGGCACATTTTCCGGCGCGCAGACGATGTTCGGAACGAGTGGCCGGGTACTGGTCGGCCAAGGCGCGCCTTCCGTCCCGTTTGTCGTGAAATGGAACGCCGCTGGCGATCGGATGCTCTATTCGACATTCTTCGGCGGCAGTCTGTCGGATTTTGTCAACGCGCTTACGGTGGACGCGCAAGGCGAGGCGATCTTCGCCGGGGCCGCATATTCCCCCGATTTTCCGGTGACCAAGACGGTCTCCGGCCCCTCGCCCGCGGGCATGGCCAACGGATTCGTCGCCAAGTTGAGCGCCGACGGTTCGCACATGGTGTACTCGACAATTTTCGGTGCGTCCAAAGGGGCCGCAGTCAACGGGCTCGCGGTCGACTCCTCCGGCGCGCTCTACGTCACCGGCCGGACCGCCTCACCGGACTATCCGACCACCTCCGGCACGCTGCAATCGAAGCTGCCAACCGCCGCTTGTACGCGAAACGTGAACCCGCTTCTCATATTGCCGGGCGTGGGCTTCTACGCATTCGTGAGCAAGTTCAATGCGGACGCAAGCGCGCTCGACTTCTCGACATTTCTCACCGGAGCCTGCGGAAGCGCCGGCCAGGGTATCGCCGTAGATTCTGCGGGCAACGCGATCATTGTCGGCAGCACGACGTCGCCAGACTTTCCGGCCTCCAGTCAAGGCTTTCAACCCTCATTTCCCAGCTCGCAAGACCAGAACCCGAACCTAAACACGCTGGACGTCGGCTTTGTCACGAAACTCAATGCAGCCGGAAGCCAGATACTGGCCAGCACCTTTGTCGGAGGCGGGTACGAGACGGAGGCCAACGCGCTGGCACTTGATTCCGCTGGGAACGTGCTCGTCACCGGCAGCACCTGGGGCATTACGCCCGGCGCGACTCGGGGCGCTTACCAGACGCAAGTAGACAACTACTGCGCCCCGGTCATCAGCATTGGCCCATCGTTTGGGCCATACAACGGTAACGACGCATTCGTCTTGAAGCTGGACTCGGGTCTTTCCACCGCGCAGTATCTAACTTACCTGGGCGGCGGCTGCAGCGACGTAGGCAACAGCATTGTTCTGGACTCTTCCGGCAATTCATGGGTTGCCGGTTACACATCGTCAGCAGATTTTCCGCTCAAGTCTCCGTACGCCGGCGGCGGCGCGAGTAGCAACTTTGTGAGCCAACTCAGCGCGGACGGGTCGCAATCGCTATTCTCCAGCTACAGCGACGGCATTGCGCTGGCAGCCGACCCCGCCGGGAAGATCTACGTGGCCGGTACCAGCTATTACTTGCCGGGGCCAAAGCAGACTGGGTCGCTCGCGACGCTCGCCAAGCTGGATCCCTCGGATACTCCGCCGGTGGTTATCGATTCCATTGGTAACTCGTCGCCGTTCCCAAGTCCGCCCGGTCCTCCCGCGCCTCTCTACGGCGGTGTCGCGCCGGGCGAGATGGTTCAAATTCATGGCCGGCACCTCGGTCCCAGCCAAACCGTCATGGCACAGTTGAATGACGCCGGCCGGCTCCCGTTGGTCGTCGACGCCACCAAGGTCTACTTCGGCCCGTACCTGGCGCCGATCATCTCCGTTCAGGACAGCTTGATCGTTTGTTTCGTTCCCTTCGAGGTCTCCGGCACTGCGTCCGTGACCGTCGACGTTGACGGGCAGACATCGAACGCGGTTCGGATGGGCATTCCAGCCAGCAACCCGCAGATCTTGGCCATCACCAATCAGGACGGGACCACCAATACCGCGGACCATCCCGCGCCGAAGGGATCGGTGATCACGCTGTGGGTCACAGGCCTTGGTCAAACCAACCCGGTCAGCGTCGATGGAATGATCAACGTCGCTCCGCTACCTGTTCCGCTCGCAGGCCTATACGTCGGCATCGGAAACCAGCAAGCTCTTCCGCAGTTCGTGGCTTCCGCCACGGGGCTGGTTGCTGGTATCACCCAGGTGAATGTCCAGGTTCCGGTTGCAACCTACTCGCAGAACCCCACCAACGTCAATGTGGTGACCGCGCAAGCGCCTCTTTATGTCGGACCGTAAGTCAACGCTCGTGCCGACGTTGCTATCCTGGACGTGACGAGAAAGGATACTCGATGCAACTAGGCATGATTGGTTTGGGACGCATGGGCGCCAACATGGTGCGCCGCCTCACGCGCAGCGGCCACGAATGCGTGGTCTTCGACATGAATTCGGAGAGCGTAGCGCAGTTAGCCAAAGAAGGCGCCACGGGTTCGAGTTCGCTGGATGACTTCCTGAAGAAGCTGAAACCGCCGCGCGCCGTGTGGCTCATGGTTCCAGCCGCGGTGGTCGATCAGATGCTCGCGCAACTGGCCGGGCGCATGGAAAAGGGCGACATCATCATCGACGGCGGCAATTCTTACTACATCGACGATATCCGCCGCGCCCAGGAACTGCAGCTGCGCGGCATCCACTACGCCGATGTCGGAACCAGTGGCGGCGTCTGGGGCCTGGAGCGGGGCTACTGCCTCATGATTGGCGGCGAGAAGGACATCATCCAACATCTCGACCCGATCTTTAAGACGCTCGCGCCTGGACGCGGCAACATCGACCGCACGCCTGGCCGAGACAAAGTGGGCGGCACCGCCGAAGACGGCTACCTGCATTGCGGACCCGTAGGGGGCGGCCATTTCGTCAAGATGGTCCACAACGGCATCGAGTACGGCATCATGGCGGCATACGCGGAGGGTCTGAACATCCTGCATCACGCCAACGTCGGCAAAAAGGGTAGGGAAGTGGACGCGGAAACTTCGCCGCTACGCAACCCCGAGCACTATCAGTACGATTTCAACCTGGCCGACGTCGCGGAAGTGTGGCGGCGCGGCAGTGTGGTGGCCTCGTGGCTGCTCGACCTCACTGCGATCTCGTTGCTGGAGCAGCCCACGCTCGAACGCTACTCTGGCCGCGTCTCCGATTCGGGCGAAGGCCGCTGGACCATCAACGCGGCCATCGATGAATCCGCGCCTGCACCGGTTCTCAGCGCGGCGTTATACCAACGGTTTGCTTCGCGCGGTGAAGACGACTTCGCCGACAAGCTGCTTTCCGCGATGCGCTTCCAATTCGGCGGACACATCGAGCGCGCCGCCGGCGGTTAAGCGCGCTACCCTGGTCGCAGGGGGTGATGTATGACTACTTCCCGGCCTCGCGGAATGTTTCCGCCTGAGTATCCTTTCCCCGAGCGGCCCAGTGCGCCCAAGCCTGAATCGATCGCTCCGCCCGTTCCGGTCGTCTACGAAGAATCGGAGCTTGAGAAAATGCCGCTGCGCGCCTACGCCGCAATCCAGTTGCGTGTTCCCGACTCCGGCATCGAGTGGCTGGACAAGATGATCGAAAAGTCGCGCCAGTTGGATCGGGAATCGCGCTGACAGCTATTTCTCTTCGGGTACTTCGCCGCCGAACTTGATGCTCGAGTCCACGGTGTAGACTTTGACGCCGGTTTCGAGCGGCTTGAGCATCTGCAGCACGATAGCATCGCCTTGTGTCTTGATGGAGAAATGCGAACTGCCGTCATGCTCAACAGGGAACTGCCGCGCGCCGTATGGCGGAAGCTGTACTTCAAACGCGTTCGAGCAGATGGGCGCTAGTTCGGCCGGCCGCGTCGTGCCCGGCACGGAGTACAGATTGCCTTCCGAATAACAGAGCGATGCCGTCGCCGGGCGCTCCGAAGTATTCACCAGCGAGATCAAATTGCCGTGCATCTCTTCGATGTCTCCGGAGAACCACGGATTCCGTGTCGGGTAGGACAGCGTGCGCGCCGTGGTGCGTAGTTGGTTCGACACCACGCATTCCGACGTACCCAGCACCGCGACCACTGCCGAGAGTTCTGGCGACGGAATCTTCTCGCGCACTTTCAGCCAGCCTTCTCCAGTCTCATCCGTCACGGCGAGTCGGTAGCTGGAGCGCTCGCCCGGCTGCAGACGCAGCGTCATCTGCACCAGCCCTTCTAAAGGAACTAACCCTCCGCCGGCCCGGTGCGGCTCAATCTCGACGGTTACGACACGGTTGCCGAGGTTTTGCAGGGTGACTGTGGACCAGCAGGATGCCCCGTAATCGAGCGAAGGCAGGACGCTGGTGACCACGCGCTCGTGCGTCGCGGCTCCGAGCGCGGCGGCAGCCAGCAACAGGACCACAACTCGACCCATCACCACTCTATTCGGCTGGTTGCCGAAGAAGCTCCAGGCCGCGCTAGTTGCCTCCGTTGATCGCGACAGTTCGACTTGGTTGGTGGCCACTTCGTAGGTGGCGGTCGGAGAAAGCGTCGGCCCCCCTGGAAAGTCGTTCGTCTCCGGCAAGAATTCCGGCTACATGATCTGCCGCAGTATTTTCTCCTTTAGGATCTGGTGATTGCGCGGCGAATTGCGGCTTGGGCCTGCCGCATCGCGGCTTCATCGGGATGACTCTGCCGCGGCCAGAAGAAGCCCCGCAAACCATCTTTCTTGTGGCGCGGCACGATGTGCACGTGCAGATGCGGGACGCTCTGACTGACGCGATTGTTGATGGCGACGAACGAACCTTCGGCTTCCAGGGCCTTCTCGACTGCGCGCGCCAGCATCTGCACGTTGGTGAAGAAGGGCGCGACGAGTTCTCCGGGCAAATCGCTCAGCGTCTCATAGTGCTCTCGCGGCGCCAGCAGCGTGTGACCGATGAACAGCGGCCGATGATCGAGAAACGCCACGGAAATCTCATCTTCGAAGACAATATATCCGGCCATCGCGGCGATCCCGCAGAACTTGCACGCCTTGCCGGCGCTCATGAGCTTTGCACGGGGCCTTCGCCACGGCTCAGCGCACCGATGATCTCCTCGCGGCGCTCGCGGGCAGCCGTTACGGCCGCGGACATCGCGTAGAAGTAGATGATCGTGCCGAGAGCGCCCGCAAACAGCAGCACACCGAAGAACGCCCATTCGGTGTCGAAGGCGTAGCGCGCCAGGTACGCCAATGCCACTGGCGCAAGCGCAATCGGGAACACCAACAGCAGCATGACCTGGATGCGGCTGGAGGCTGTGGTCCGGAACGATTTCGCCGGGTTTACGGCGCGCGGGCCATACAGCGAACTGATGTTGCCGGCCGACACCACAAACAAAGTTAGTACGCAGGTGATCACGAACGTTTCCAGGACTTGCAATCCGGTTAGAGGCAGGCGCAGGAGCGCGCAGACTAGAGCGACGGCAGTGATCTCGATGAGTACGAGAATCGCCGCGGCCAGGTTCTTGGCGGCCAGCACCGTGGACATTTTGACCGGCACCAGGAAGTAGACTTGAGTGGCGCTGCGGTCGAATCCGAAGCAGTTCCAGAACAGCACGTCGCTCAACAGCAGCATCGCGTACACGCTGACCAGGGTGAGGTAATTGTCGGCGAAGAAGCCGGGAGTCGCGCTCGAGCGGGTCAATGCCAACGGCGCCCAAATCATGAGGCCGAACGAGAACCCCATCAGAAACACCAGCCGGAAGCGGGGAGCACGCGTCAGAAATCGCAGCTCTTTTTCCATGAGCGCTGCCAGCGGGTCGGGAAAGACCCTGTTGGGAAGCTGGTAAAACCATTCCAGGCGGCTCGAGCGCCGCGTGGACAGCGTGTCTTTGGAAGCCGCCTCGGCAACATCAAATCGCAGGCCGCGTTCGAACTGCCAGCGCCCAAAGACATAGGCCGCGATCGTCCAACTCATCAGAGTCACGATGCTTTGCCACGAGAAATGCCCGAGCGCCAGGCGGGCCGTCGCGGTCCAGGGCCACGCCGCGGAGGGTTCGCCGGAAAAAAATGTGCGGATACGCCCTCCGGAACCGGCGCCACGCACCAGCAGGAGCTGGGGCAGAGCCGCGGCCAGCACCAACAGAAAGACCATCGCTTCCCGCACGCGTTTGCGGGCCAGCAGGCGCAACAACAGATCGCGGATTCCCGCCGAGCACAACAAATTGAAGACCACGAACGGAACCAGGGCCAGCGGCGTCCAAAGCGGCACGGCCGGATTCAGCAGCAGTCCGACACCGGCTCCTGCCATTACCAGCAGCATTTCGACGCCTGTGGAGACGCGCAGGATCACCTCCAGCGTGAACAGCGCGCTCGGCGGGACCGGGTAGACCAGCAGCTTTTTGAGATCCAGCGAGGAGCCGGTGGAGGCCATCAGCACCGGGATCAACTGCCAATAGAGTACGCACAACAGTAGTGCAGAGGGAAGGATGTTTTGAAACGTGTCGAGCTCTTCCGGTCTGGAAAGCAGAAGCGCGGCCAAACACGCGAGGTAGACGAAGGCGAGATACCAAATCCCCCGAATGAGGGTCGTGAAGGCGAGGCCGGCCTTGTTGGCGCGCGGAAAGGCGTGCAGGGAAGTTCGCCACTGCGCCCAGACAATCGCGCTGGCTTGGTTCCACATGGGCTACAGCCAGTCCAGTGTCTCGGCGGGCCGTTCGGCGCCTACGACGCGAACAAAAACGTCTTCCAGGGTCTCCGCTCCGCTGCGCAGTTCGGCCATCGTGGAGGAAAGCACCAATTTACCCTCGTGGATGATAGCGACGCGGTCGCACAGCCGCTCGACGACTTCCAGCACGTGCGAAGTGAGAAACATGGTCGCGCCGCGCTGGCGGACCTGCTCCAGCAGGATTTCCTTCATGAGCCTTGCACCCACCGCATCCACGCCTTCAAACGGCTCGTCGAGCAGAAAAAGTTCGGGGCGATGGATCAGGGCGGCAGCCATGGCGACGCGCTTGCGCATGCCCTTGGAATAATCCCCAATCAGCTTGCGTGGCTCGGCGTCCAGTTCGAACAGGGCCAGCAGCTCGCGGGCTCGTTCACGGGCCATCCCACGTTCCAGCCCATACATGCGGCCCACGAATTCGGTGAATTCCAGCCCGGTCAGGTGGTCAAAGAGCAGCGATTCGTCGGGCACCAACCCGATCTTGCCCTTCACTTCCAGGGAATGATCCGGCATGGGGAGACCAAGCAGTTCGATACTGCCGGATGTGGGCGGCGCCAACCCCATGAGCATGCGAATGGTTGTGGTTTTGCCAGCGCCATTTGGCCCCAGGAATCCGAAAAAGCAGCCCCGTGGCACTTCCAGGTTCAGGCCGTCGACTGCAGCCTTGCTTCCGTACACTTTGCGGAGATCGCGGACAGCAAGGGCTGGGCCGATGGCCATTCGTCTTATAGTACAAGAAGCCTGCAGGATTTCCCCGAAACCGTCGATACTTTCAGTGTGACAGTACCAGCCACTCCTCCGCCGGTGCGGGAACGGGCGATTCGGGCTTTGGGGCAGCTTCCTCCTTTCTCCCCTATTCTCAATCGCTTAATAGCAAGCCTGGCCAATGAAGACGTGTCGTTCGCCAAGATTGCCGACCTGATCGAGAAAGATACGGTGCTGGCCGGCAACATCCTCCGGCTGGTGAATTCGGCGCTCTACGGGCTTCCCGGGACGGTCAATTCCATCCGCCACGCCGTTTCGCTGCTTGGAATCAATAAGTTGCGAAACGCGGCTCTCACAATGTCCGTGTCGCGCATGTGGAATCAGGTGAAGACGCCTGCGGGCTGGTCCATGGCTAAGTTCAACTTGCACTCGGTGGGCGTTGCGATCCTGGCCGACCTGGTAGCGCAGCGCCTGGAAGTGGACTACGCCGAGGGAGCTTTCGTAGCGGGCCTTTTCCACGACCTTGGCCTGCTGCTAGTTGCAATCGGGCTGCATGACGAGTACAAGCAAATCGCGCTGCTGTGCCAACAGGAGCAGAAATGGGCGCAGGAGTATGAAATGCAAGTGCTGGGCATGACACACGCAGAGCTGTCGGCCGAAGCGCTCGCGCAGTGGAACCTGCCGGAGCCGATCCGGATTGCAGTGCGTTACCATCCTACGCCGGAATTGGATCCAACGCCGGCTGCGGATGGCCACGTTACGCTGAGCCGCGTTCTATACGCCTCCGACCGTTACGTCAAGGGAACCGGCACTTCTGTCAGCCTGTTCGAAACCAACACGGAAGACGGCAAAGAAGCCTTGGAGAAGCTCGGGCTGGGCGAGCGTTTGGATGCGATCCTGGGCGAGTTCACCAACGACTTCGAAGCCATCAAGCCGTACTTCTAAACGTAGAATTCGCCGGAGCCGACAATCTCGGCTGGGCCGGTGAGATAGACCGAATCATCCCAGCGCAGTTGCAGTGCCTCGCCCGCGGGCGTTCGCACCGTAACGGGGCTTGCCGCCACTTTCCGCAGAATCGCCGCGACCGCCGCGCCCGTCGATCCCGTACCCGAACTCAATGTGACGCCCGCGCCGCGCTCGTAGAAGCGAACCTCGATGGTGTGCAGGTCGACCGGCTGGACGAAAGAGACATTGGTGCGCTTGGGGAATTGACGGTGGCCTTCGATCTCGGCGCCTAGCGTTTCCCAATCAGAGGGAAAACGCTCGACGAAAATCACACACTGCGGGTTGCCGACATCCAGGATGGTGACCTCTTGCGGGCCTTTTCGCAGCGGCAGCAGGCTGCGGATTTGATGCTCGTGAAAGACGGGGCGGCCCATATCCATTTCGAATACGAACCGCCGGCCCATGCGTTCGACGAGTCGAAGATGCTTGGGGCCCGCACCGGTCTGAATCGTCAGATCGCCAGTGGCGCGCCCGGAGTCGATCAGCAGCGCGGCGGCGCAACGCGTCCCATTGCCGGACATTTCCGGTTCGCTGCCGTCCGCGTTGAACAGGCGGATGCTGTTGCCGCGAAGGAGCATCCAGCCGTCGGCTCCGATGCCAGTGTGGCGGTTGCAGATGGCGCGGGCTGCCGCAGGCAGATCGCAAGGAGGAACCTGCTCTGCCCAACTGAGCAGAAAATCGTTGCCCGCGCCGTGAGCTTTCGTGAAAGGGATTGGCATGGTCAGTCCCGGCGATAGATTTCGATGACCGGCGCGCCGCGCTGCATGATGCTCTGCACCAGGTGGTAGTGGCGGCCGTTCTGGAGCGTGGCGCGCTGGACAGCAGTGGCCACGGGATCCCCTGAAATTGCGATGGCCCACGCTTCGTGTAAAAACAGCGCAGGCCGCGCGACGGCGAACATCCAGGCCGGTTCATCGTTGAACAGCATTTCACGCAACGGAATGCCGGCCGCGCGCAGGATACCCGTCATATCTCCGAAACTGGTCAGGATGCCATCTCCCATTCGGTAGGAGCTTTCCATCACCGCGGCTGCTTCATGTGTCCACGCCCGGCGGCTCATCGAATTCGTGCGCCCCTCGTTCCAGCAAACCCATTGTGCCGGCTCCGGACGCAGCAGCCATGGCGCGGTGGCCAAGGCGAGAACCGTAACGGCCAGCCACGGCCGCAGGTTCTGGCGGGCGAGCAACACCAGGCTCCCGCCTGCGATGGCAAATAACGGCAGTGCCGAGAGAGCATAGCGCGTGTTGTAGTTGGTATTCGGCCACAGGCCGTGGATGAAAATGGGCGTGCTGCCTGAATGCATGCTCCAGATGTAGAACAGGGGCGGCAGCGCCGCCAGGGTGGCGGGCCAGAAGAAGCGTTTCCTCGCGATTGCGATCAGTCCAGCGGCAGCCGCGCCAAGCAAACCCCATCCGGCCACTTTTGCGGCTGCGGCGGAGAAATACTGCCAGTCCTTGAACCAGTCGTGATCGCCGGGATACGGCTGCATATGCTCGGCGATGGCGCGCTGGTAGATGCTCTTGGCCGAGTAGGGGCCGTTGAAGAACTCCAGTGGATTGGAGTACAGCCACCAGTTGTGCGCCAGCCAGTAGAGCGGTCCAAGGGAAGCAATCGCGCCGAAGGTCAGAGCCGCAGCCAGCCTTCGGCGGCGCGCGGCCAGCAGGAAGAAGAGCGTAACGAAAGGAATCAGGAACCAACCTTCATAGCGCGTGAGCGTCGCCGCCAAAGCGGCGATCCCGGCACCAAGTACGGCGCCGAAGGATTGCGTCTGGGCAAACACGACGGTTGCATAAAGCAGCGCCAGGAAGGCGGCTAGAAAGGCCGGCTCCGTCATGGGTGTGGCCTGCAAGTACAGCAGATTGGGATTCAACGCGAACAGCCCCAGCGAGACCACCGCCGCAGTGGTCGATGCGGTGACTCGCCGCATCGCCGCGAAAAGGAACGCCCCAGCGCAGACGAAGCAGGCCGCGGCCGGCAGCGCCCCGGCGAGTCCGCTGTGCCACAGGCCGTCATTTTGAACGAACGCAAGCATCAACAAATGCGGAAGCGGCAGCCAGACCGTTCCGATCTGGTCGTAGCCTGGAGTGCGCGAATCGACGATGCGGCGCGCGATGTTCAGATGTGCCTCGGCATCGCCGTAGTACAAGGTCCATCCCGAGCGAAAAACGTAGGCGGTGACCGCGGCGCTCCAGGCCGCCAGACCGGCGCAAACGAACGCGAGTTCCAGCCGCGCGTTTTTCAAAACTCGGTGAAGTTCCGGAACTCCTGGAAGCGCTGGTCGATTTCGTCGCGAGTGAGCGTGCGGAAGCGGTCCACGCCGAACTTCTCGCAGCAAAAACTTCCCATCACGGAGCCGTAGATGACGGCCCGGCTCAGCTCCTTGGGATTGATGTGGCCTTCCTTGAGATCGAAGCCTTGCTGGGCCAGATAGCCGATGAAGCCTCCGGCGAAGCAGTCGCCCGCGCCGGTCGGATCGAAGACTTCTTCCAACAGGTATGCCGGAACGATGAAGTGCCAGTCGCGATGGAAAAGGATGGCCCCGTACTCGCCGCGCTTGATCACCAGCGTATGCGGACCCATCTCGAAAATCTTGGCCGCGGCGCGTTTCAGATTGTATTCGCCCGAGAGCATGCGCGCTTCGCCGTCGTTGATGAGCAGGAAATCCCAGTCTTTAATGGTCTTCAGCAGCTCGTCGCGGAAGTCCTGGATCCAGTAGTTCATCGTGTCGCCCCCAGCCAGCTGCAGGCCGTTCATCTGCTGGCGCACGCTGCGCTGCAACCCTGGCTGGATGTTGCCCAGCAACAGATAGGGCGAGGTCTTGTAACTCTCCGGCAGCTTGGGATTAAAGTCTGCAAAGACGTTTAGATCGGTACGCAACGTGGTGCGGTCGTTCATGTCTTTCGAATAGACGCCGGACCAGAAAAACGTCTTACCGCCTTTGACTCGCTCGAGACCCTCCAGGTCGATCCCCCGGTCCGCAAGCAGCTTGTAATCTTCGTCGGCGAAATCGTCGCCGACCACCGCGACGATCTTGGTCTTGGAAAAATAACTGGCAGCCAAAGAAATGTAAGTGCATGCGCCGCCTAGCATGCGTTCTACCCGGCCGTGTGGAGTTTCAACTCCGTCGTAGGCCACCGAACCAACCACGACAATGGACATAGATTTGATTCTAATCTAAGCACGGCGCGATTCGCCTCATGCCGCCGATCAAGCCCGGTGCTAGTGCAGATCAAGGACGCTGACGCTGGTGATGTGAAACGAGCTTCGCTCCTGGAGGAACACGACGGCGCGCAGGTTCTCGCGCCTCCACTCGTGCGGCAGGCGCAGCGTGGAGACCAGTTCGCCCCCGTTCGTCCCGCGCGGGTCGACGCGGCCAATGACCCCGAAGCTGCGGACCACCTCCGAGTGCCGCACCACGTGCCCGGCGTTCTCGCCGCGTTTGACGAACGTAGCCAGGTTGCTCTCCGTGACGGCGAGATACAGGTTGGAATCCTGAAGCTTTGCATTCCTGGGGCTGTTCATACGCACCGCGAGGTCCAATAGGTCGGGATCGTGAACGTTCGGCCGGGCAGTCAAATTCAGCGCAACCGCCGGTGCATGCGCGGCGGCGCTGATCTCATGATAGGCGCGAGCGGAATCGCTGCCGACAAACTGCACCTGGCCGTCGACCACCATTTGAGGAGTGTAGACGTTCTCAGCATGGAAGGCCATGGCGTAATCATTCTGCCGGGCGCGAAACTGGGCAGAGGAAAACGGGTCGACCCATCCGAGCTGGTTCCAGTAGTCGACGTGCTCTTCGAGAGCGATTACTTCGGCGCCGGGCACTGGCTGAGTCTGCTCCAGCCGCGTCAGCAGATGATCGGCCGGCGGGCAGCTGGAACAGCCTTCGCTGGTGAATAGTTCCACAATGACCGGCACGCGCGGGTCCTCAGCCTGCGCACGCGCACCTAGCAAACTTGCGGCCAACAGCAGCACAATCGACCGTTGCATGCGTCTCGCCCCCTATGAACGAAGGTACTCGCGGGCCGTGCCGGAAGCAACCGGGTGCCTAGCCGGCGCGGCCGATTTCGGAAAAGCCGACGTACTGAACCTCTTCTTCCAATTCCAGTCCGAAGCGCTTGCGCACGCGCGACTTCAATTCGCCAATCAGAAGCCGAAGTTCGCGCGCGGTCCCGTCGCCGGTGTTGTAAATCAAGTTGGCGTGATAATCGGCTACCTGAATGCCACCTAGCCGCATTCCTTTGGCGCCCGCCTGCTCGAGAAAATAAGCCGAAGGCGCTTTGCCCTCGCGAACCAGGCGCTCGGGGATCTGCTGGCGAACCGCTTCAGGGAGGTCGGCCAAAATGAGGTTCTTGAAAATGCTTCCGGCGCACTTCATGGCCGGCGGATATTTTTCCAGCCGGATCTTGAGGATGTCGTTGGCGGACTTTCGCAACTCCTGGGCCGGAGCGGGTTCCAGACCGAGCGCGACACTAAAAACGATCCATTCCTTGCGTTGCTTAAAAATGCTCTCGCGGTAGCGGAACTGGCATTCTTCGGGGCCAATCGCCCGCACGGCCGAGCCGTCGAAGAACCGCACTTCGCTCACGCGCTCGTCGATGGAGTGGCCGTAGGCTCCGGCGTTGCCGTAGACGGCCGCCCCCACTGAACCAGGGATGCCGGTCATCGTGTCCAAACCGCGGAGGCCTTGCGAGATCGAATAATCTACCAGCGTCTGCAGTTCCACGCCGGCGTCGGCGCGAATGCGGCTCCCGTCGCGGGTAATCTCGCGCGTGATGAGCCGCAGCACGATGCCGGGAAATCCGCGGTCGGACACGATGAGATTCGAACCGTCTCCGATCACTGTACACGCGGTCCCGGTCTCGCGGGCCAGCTTAAGGACTTCAATGAAACTCGCCTCCGAGCCGGCTTGCGCCAATACCCCGGCGGGTCCTCCAATGCCGAAACGGGTATGCTGGCTGAGCAAAGCTCCCGGTGAGACCGCTACATTGGGAATACGCTCTAAACGCTCGATCGTCTCTGTGCGGACGGTCATCTTGATCAAATTATAGAGGAGTACCTTGTGCGAACGGCTTTTCCAGGATTCCCGGCTGAGATGCCCAGGTTCTTTCGCGCTTTAAGGCGAAACAACCGGCGCGAATGGTTTCAGCCCCGCAAGCATCTGTATGAACTGCATGTCAAGGAGCCGATGCTCGAATTGGTGGCTGCACTGAACACGGAACTGGCGAAGTTTGCGCCGGCCTACGTGACCGATCCCAAGAAGGCGCTGTTTCGCATCTATCGTGACACGCGTTTCAATCATGACAAGACGCCATACAAGACACACGTTGCGGCTTCGTTTTCGCGCCGCGGGTCGGAGCGCCTGCATCTGGGCGGGTTTTACTTCAGTGTCTCGCTCGAATCCGTGGAAATCGCCGGAGGAATCTATCATCCCGAGCCGGACACCATGCTGCTGGTGCGCAATCATATCGCCGAGAGCCATGCGGAGCTGCGACGCATCCTCGCGAGTAGAAGCGTAAAGAAGTTCTTCGGCAAGCTCGATGGCGATAGCCTGACGCGGTCGCCCAAAGGGTTCGACCCGTCCCACCCGGCGGCGGAGTTCATCAAGATGAAGGACTGGATTTTCGATGCGACCCTCGATCCGGATATCGCAACCTCGCCAAAGCTCAATCGCAAGATCGTGGAGCGGTTTCGCACAATGGCCCCGCTCATCGAGTATCTCAACCGTCCGCTGCTTACAAGAAAAGTTAAGGACTTACTATCGGATCGTTAGTAACTCCCGGCGGAGTGCGCTAAACGGTGCAGATGTATGGCAACGGACCGCCGCAAGCCGTCAACAGCGAAAAGTACTAGGGGTCTCCGTGCGGGGTTGGTTGTTGGGGAAAGGGTCGCCGCACGGAGACTGCTGCTTTGTTTGATTGTATAGACGAAGGTTAACCTCGATTCGTTCCGAAAGAAAAAGTTCGCAAAGAACCCCCAGACGTAGTAGACGTAAGAGTACAAGGGTGCCCGGCTCTGATAAGTACCGGAACACCAGTCCTATACCGCCGAGTTAGTTCCTCTTGTTAACGTAAATCGCGAATTTTGTCACCGTTCGCGTCCCTGCAGCCTTCTTGCGAGGTTGTCGGGCACTTAGAAACACCAAAGGAGAATCACGATGAAGAAGCTTACACTGTCTTTCTGGCTCGCACTCGCGGTCGCCAGCATATTTGCCATCCAGGCCACCCCGAAGTTCAGCGCGGTTCAGTCCGAGCTCCCAATGCCCACCTGTCCGCCGTCCTGCCCGCACTAGGCCATACTCAAAAGCCGGCAGGGACGCCAGTGCTGCGCCCTGCCGGTTTTGAGCTATTCATTCACACAAGGAGATCGTCGGGTTTGAAGGCAGTGATCCAAATCACCAGGCAGAGTGTGAACGCCGAGAGCATGTATTTGTTGAGGTCGGCTTGCGTCCAGCCGATGTCAACGAGAAAGTAGGCGATGGAATAGATGGAGAAGTGAACCGCAAGCATACCTTCGTGGCGGAATAAATCCGTCTGAAAACCACCTCGAACCACGAAGAAGAACAGCAGAGCGGACAAAACCAGGAAAATCGCTAGCACCGAGAGAACGTATCGCACGACCAGGAATTCGAAGTGAACCATTGCCATCAACTGACTGGTGTGATAACGCCCGAGTTCGGCGATCAGAGGAACGCCAGCGAACACGATCGCCGTGACCAAAGCGAAGATCAACAAAGGTCGTGCCGGCCGGGCGAGGGTGGCATGTTGCTTCCACAAACTCCCGTGGACCTCCAAGGCTACCCCGCATCGCAGCAGCAACAAGACAGGCTCTACCCAGAGCCAATAATAGGTGTACGAGAGCGGAAGAAACGACCCTTCAGCGCCCCGCATGAAGTAGAGCGCGCCCAAGGAGGCCGCCACGGAAGTGCCCAAATAGAGCGTAAAAATGGGCAGGTTTCTATAGATCCGCGTCGACAACAGATATAGACAAAAGCAGAACTGGACCGCAACCGAAATGTACCAAAATACACTGTCCGAGCCAGTCATCGTTCTGTCTTGTCCGCGGGCGCCCGATCAGGGCAGCTTTTTCCGTCCCCGGCGTAGGCGCGTGGAAGCGGCCGCGGTGGGCCTTTATTTCTTCTTGTTGCCCTTCTTGGCGTCCGGGTTCTGATAATTGGTCTGAATGGTCGCGCCGATCATTTTCAGCATCGCCTTGGCGGGTTCCGCATTGGGTCCGTTCGGATCCAGCGCCAAGTACTTCTCCAAGGCTTCCTGCAAGCCCGGAGGAGCCGTGATTTTGCCGTCGGCTCCCGTGGTCAATTTCGCCGACAGTGCGGTGGCGTACTGAAATTGCGCGTCGGGGTTCTCCGGATTGGCTTCGATGGCCTTCTTGAAGGCTGCCTCTGCCTGAGCACTCTGGCCGCTGTTGGTGTACACGGCGCCGAGGTTGTAGTAGTAGCGAGCCGCATTCGGCGGATCCAGCTCGGCGGCCTTGTTCAGTTCGGCTTGAGCCTCATCGAACTTCTTCGACCGGGCCAGCGCCAGCCCATAGTTGTTGTGATAAGCCGGATTGTCGGGCTTCAAGGCGATCGCCTTGGCATAGGATTCGGTGGCCTTGTCCAGCGCCGCTTGTTGGTCCGCGCCGGTCTTGGTGGTCGCCAGTCCAACGTAGGAGTCCGCCAGATTGGCCCAGATCACGTTCTGGTTCGGGTCCATTTCCACGCCCTTTTGGAAACTGTCGATGGCGGCGGGATAGTTCTTGGCGTTCAGAGCCTCCTTGCCGGCATTGAACGCGTCGTTCAGAGCCTTGTTCTTGGCAATGGCTGCGGCGTTTTCCTTAGACTGCTTTTCCAGCGCCTCCTTCTGCTCCTTGCTCATGCCGCGTTCCTGTTCCTGCGTCAAATTGCCCGCGGCGGCCGCCTGCTGGGCGGCGGCTGACTGAGCCTCGGAGTTCTTGAGGTCGAAGTTCACCTGCTGCGGATCGCCCAGGCTGGTCCGCACGTGCCCGACCTTGTCCTTAACGGCTCCATCCACCAGGACACTCACCGTGTAAGTGCCCAGCGGAAGGCCGTTGTAGATATAGTGACCCTTCTTGTCCGTCTTGGCGCCCTTATATGTGCCCTTCATGTCCTCGCGCTCGATCAGGATTTGAGCGCCCTTGACCATCTGCCCGTCCGCGCCCTTGACATCTCCCTCGATCGCCGAGATCTGCGCCCACGACGCGCCTGCAAACATCAAAAAACAAAATCCAAACGAAACGTACCCGCGCAACGTAGCGAGCATGACGATACACCTCCCCAGGGGTTAGTTTTCATTTTCAGCATACTACGGCGCAACTCCCGCTCGCACGCCGATTCCATGAGAGCGCAAGACAACATGAAACCTGACCCTTGCCGTCGTGCATCCAAACCTCAGCATTGTGGCCTCCGCTTGGCGGAACCTGCACTATAATGGGAGAAAACGGACGAGGGTCCGGGGATCCAGTCGTATGCGTGGAGTGTTTCTGTTTCTTGCTGCGCTTTCGGGCCTGTGGGCGCAGGGGCGATTCGAGCGCGCCGAGCAGCTTTATCAGCGCACCGATTATCAGGCTTCGCTAGCGCTGCTGGACGAAGTCGGGCAGCCATCGGGCGCTGACTACTGTCTCATGGGCCAGGATCATTTCATGCTGGGCGAGTATAAGAAAGCCTCGGAAGCTTTTCAGAAGGCCTTCGCGATGGATCCCAGGAACTCCGAGTACGCCCACTGGCTCGGCCGCGCCTTCGGCCGAAGAGCGGAGACTTCGGGACCCTTCACCGCGCCGCTGTACGCCTCTAAGGCCCGGCAGTATTTTGAAGAAGCGGTGGCTCTCGATGGCAACAACGGAGAAGCGCTCAACGATTTGTTTGACTACTATCTCGAGGCTCCGGGCTTCTTGGGCGGCGGCTACAACAAAGCCGAGGCCATAGCCAAACGCATCGCGCAACACAACGAAGCTGAAGGCCACTTCGCGCAGGCCCAATTGGCCGACAAGCGCAAGCAGTTTGATACTGCCGAGGATCAGCTTCGCCGGTCCATGGAGTTGGCGCCCCACCAGGTGGGCCGCGTTCTCGATCTAGCCCGGTACTTGGCGCGTCACGGCCACATTCCGGAGAGTGAAGCCGCATTTGACAAGGCCGAGCACATGGCGCCGCACGACCCCCGTGTGCTGTTCGCCCGAGCCAGGATTTATGTGGAGCAGAAGCGCAACCTGGGCAAGGCCAGGCAAATGTTGATCCAGTACCTTCAAAGCGATCTCACGCCCGACGACGCGCCGCGCGAACAGGCCGAGAAGCTGCTGAAGCAGGCTTCGGGAGCGTAGCGGCCTCGATGCTCTTCGGCGAATCGCTGCGCTTCAGCCTGCAGGCGCTCGGCGCCAACAAGTTCCGGACATTCTTGACGGCCCTTGGACTGGTGATCGGCAACGCCTCGGTGATCCTGGTGGTAACCATCTCCATCACCAGCCGCGACTACATCCTCGATCAGATCCGCGGCATCGGCTCCAATCTGATCTATGCGCAGTTTTCAGCCGGAACCGCCACGGCCACCAAGGCCGACGCCGATTTCATCAAACTTTCGGACGTCCAGGCGATCCGCCAGCAGCTCGGCAACCGGATTGTCGCCGCCACCGGGGTCATGGTCAATACGGCGCGCGTGCTGATCAACAGCAAGGAGCAGGATGTCTCCGTGATCGGCGTCGACCAGTATTACCCGGAAGTGCGCAATATGCTGCTTCTGTCGGGAAGCTTTCTGGACGGAAACGACGTTCAAACGCGCCAACACGTAGTGATGCTGACGGAGAAGCTGGCCATCCGCATGTTTGGCAGCGTGTCAGCGGCGGTCGGCCAGGTAATCAAACTTTATGGACTGCGATTCACGGTGATCGGAACGTTCAAGGAGCGCACTGGAACCTTCGGGCTTTCCGAGATCACCAATGAGACTGTGCTGATGCCCATCACCGTGATCAAATACTTCACCCCCGTGGAGCGCATCGATCCGATGTACGCGCAAGCCCGTCTGGCGCGGGACGTAGAACCTCTAACCGAGCAAATCAAACAGATTCTGGAGAGCCGCCACCGCGCCGGCGCCCGCTACGACGTGGAGAATCTGGCCGGCATCCTGCAAGCCGCGGAAAAGATCGCCCTGGTGCTGACCATCGTGCTGATCCTGGTATCAGCCATCGCTCTCATCATCTCCGGCATCGGCATCATGAACATCATGCTGGTCACGGTCACCGAACGTACCCGCGAGATCGGGCTGCGCATGGCGGTGGGAGCCTCGCGGAAGGACGTCCTGGAGCAGTTTCTTGCCGAATCCGTTATCCTCAGCCTTGCGGGCGGGTTGATCGGAATCCTCGTCGGCATTTCACTGCCCCTCAGCGTCCGGTTCTTCACCGACGCGATTCAAGTGCCCATTTCGCCCACGTCGATCGTTGTGGCGTTCGCGGTTTCACTGACCGTCGGGGTAGTCTTCGGGATGTTGCCCGCCAATCGGGCCTCGCAGCTCAACCCCACCGAAGCGTTGCGCTACGAGTAGTTACTGCTTCACTTCCACGGGCGGCGTGCCGTAGGTGTGGAACGACTCGATGGTCTTCAGCCCCCAGGCTTGCCCTTTCCTACGCTCCGCTTCCGACCAGCGGATCGTCTTCCAATCCGGGGCGAGAATCAGCCTGGCGCCCGCGTTGGCGATCTCCACGCGGTTTCCGCCCGGTTCGTAAACGTAGAGGAAGAACGTCTGCTGGATGGCGTGCTTGTGCGGACCGGTCTCAATGTAAACGCCGTTCTCCAGGAAAATATCGGCCGCGCGCAGCACGTCTTCGCGGCAATCCACCGCGTAGGTGATGTGATGGAACCGCCCGCGCGTGCCGGTATGGTCGCGCGTATAGGCGAAGTCGTAGCTCTTGTTCGTGCACGTCATCCACATGGCCGCTTCGGAGCCGTCGTCCAGCACGATCTGCTCGGTCAGGCGGAAGCCCAGGTAGTCCTGAAAGAATTTGCGGTTCGCTTCGATGTCCACGGCCAGGCCGTTGAAATGATCCAGCCGGCGGACATTGACACCGCGGGCAGGGAAGCGCTGCGCCTGGTTCTTCAAGGCTGGTTTTAACTCCGGCGGCGCCTCGTACCACTGCGTTTCGTAATACAGCTCGATCTTGTGACCGTCCGGATCCTGGCAGACGAAAGCCGGCCCGTGCGCCAGATCGCCATCGGTCCAGCCGATGTCGAAGCCCGAGCCTTTTAAGGCCGCAACGCGCCGTTCCAACGCCTGCGGACTGCGAGAGCGAAAAGCGCAATGTCCCATACCCGGCAGCTTGGACGCCGTCAGCTTCAAAGAATGCCGCTCGTAATCGTCCCAGCCGCGCAGGTACACCGAATCGCCCTCGCGGCCGCTCTCGGTCATGCCCATCACGTTGACGAAGAACTTCAGGCTTTCTTCGGGCTTGGGCGTCAGTACTTCCAAATGGCCCAGATGGGCCAAGTCCATGATTGGTTCAGTCAAGTTTTTGATTACTCCGGCTACTCGTCGCTGTCCTTTGACTTGGGGCCGCCATCTCCGGGCGAGCCGCTGAACACCTTGCGGCCGTCCGCCAGAGTCAGTACCCGCGCGTTGGCGGTGCGGTCGTCATTCTTGGCGCGAAAGCCTTGGATGGTGACCTGATCGCCTACGTTCAACGAATGCCGTGTCCACCCCATGCGTACTAGAGCGTTGGGCGCGCCGTTCTCGCACTGCCAGTGCTGCACGGTGCCGTCTGCCGCGGTGACATCCAGGTAGATCCACACGTGCGGATTCGTCCACTCCACCTTGGTCACAGTGCCCTTGAGCGTGATCGGTTGCTTCACATCGAACTCCGCCGCGAAGGAGTGATGCGCCAGGACGGGAACTGCGCTGAGCAACAGTCCGGCAGCGGCGGCGATACCAGCAAATTTGGCTTTCATGAGAGTCCTATTTACCCCAATCATACGGCACGCCTATTTTACAAGGTGTTCCGTAATCTCCTTGTTGTTCTCCTCGCACGAGTATTCCATCAGCTCCCACTTGGGCTTCAGAGTGAACATGCGCTTATTGGTAAACGGCTTGGTGTACGCGACCGGGTCATCCACGGTCACTTCGTACGCCAGATGCGTTGGATCGGCGCGGCGGAAGCGCTGGATTACATGCAACTGGTCGCTATGGGGATGCCCGAGTGTATCCAGGCGCGTCTTGTCGTTGAATCCGATGCTGTCCACCACCAGCGTGTCGCCTTCCCAATGGCCAACGGAGTTTCCCATCCAGGTGGGATCGGGATCCTTGGGATGATCACGGCCATCGATGGGGATCACGATGAAGGTGTTCCAGGCTTCCCAGAGAATCGCGACGCGCTTCGGGCTCTGGAAAATCTCCAGCGGCATGGGCGTGTTCATCTGCCGCGTCAAGCCGGCCGGCAGGCAATGCGCCGTCGAATCGAACTTGCTGGGATCGTAGTTCTTGAAATTCTGCTCTCCCCAGGCCGTGTAAGGAAGCGGCCCAATGCCCTTGGACATATCCGGCACATAAGGAATGTTCCAGACGCCGGTTAAGTCCGGCTGGCCATCCGCCGTGCGCGGAGCCTGCCAGGAGCCGGAGGATGGCGCATCTTTGAGGTCGCTCGGCGGGGCCGATGCCGCGGACTGCGCCGCAGCCGGCAACACGGCGAGACACGATCCCGCCAGCAAAATCAGGAACCGATTCTTCACGTCCAGACCCTCCCAATTACGGAGTTGAGGCGCCGAGGATAGATCCGTGCGGTGTCTCCGCACTGAGTATATAAACCGGGTTGCTGATATGTCAATTGACGGTCTGCGGTCACGGAACTTTCTCGAGACTGTCGCGTTATTCATGCCAGGGAGGCGCGATGCGCGAAGCTATCGTCCAAGCGGCCCACCAGCTCCAGCAGATGGCCCCGCCGGCCCCCAGTCAGCCATTCGCGAAGGCAGCCGCCGGGGCTCTGATCGGAACTCTCCTCCTGGCAATTCTCTTCTACCTGCTCGAGCGGCTCTTTCCGGAGCAGGAGCGCCAGCCAATTCTCCACGAGGGCACGAAGACCAATACACTTTTTCTAATTTTCGACGCCCTGATCGCCAAACGCCTGGTGAGTGCCGCTACCGTCGTTGTACTCATCGCAGCCATCGCCCTGAAAATGCCCCGGTTCACGCTGCTGGCGCATCAGCCGCTTTGGCTGCAGGCCCTGGAAGCGCTGCTGGTGGCCGACTTCCTGGGCTATTGGTCCCACCGGGCGATGCACGAAGTTCCAGCGCTGTGGCGCCTGCACAAAGTGCATCACAGCTCCGAAAGGTTGGATTGGCTGGCCTCAGCCCGCGTGCACCCGCTGGAGAGCGTCTGGAATCGCCTGATCTCGCTGCTGCCCTTGTTCCTGCTCGGATTCTCGCCCCGGATTACCGCCTTCTTTGGACCGCTGGTGGCGCTTTATCCGGTTTTCATCCACGCGAACGTGCGCTGGGGCTATGGCTCGATCGGCTACGTGGTCGCGAGCCCCGCCTTTCACCGCTGGCATCATTCTTCGGATCGCGAGGCGATCAACAAAAACTATAGCGGCCTGCTACCACTATTCGACTTTGTATTCGGCACCGCGCACTTTCCAAAGAGCGGCCGGCCGGTTCGCTACGGCCTGGCCGACGAGCAGACACCCACCGGTTTCTGGCAACAGCTCAAGTGGCCGTTCCGCGCTGGCGCGGCCTAGTGGGCTCGATAGTACGCCATCAGATCCAACACCGGCGGCGGGTGACCCATAGAGCGCAAGAACCCCGAAACCTGCCCGCGATGGTGTGTCCCGTGATTTACCAGGTGCAGCAGGATCTGCCACAACGGCTGCTGGTACGCATTGCCCTTGGTGTCCCTGTAAGAAATCACTTTCAGAACATCCTGATCGCTGAGCGATGCGGTGTATTGCTTCCAGGTCTGCTGCAACGCCGGCCACTCCTGGTTCAGCACGGCCAGGTCCCGATCCTGCGGATCAATGAAGGAAGCGCGCGCCGTTCCTTGCACGCGGGCGAGCCAGATCCGGTCGGCCGCGAAGACGTGAACCAGCGTTTCCAGCACGCTTTTGTCCGCGGTCTTGAAGTCGCGCGTGAGTTCCTCGGCGTTGAGCTTGTTGGCCTCATCCAGCAAGCGCTGGCTGGCCCAAGCGGAGTAATCCAGCTGTTGACGAAGTGTGTCGGCGGAGACAGGCATGTTTCGATTATGTCGCATGAGAGCGTTTGCGGGTCAAACCTCAGCGAAACCACTGAGCGCACCCGCGCGTTTTTCCCAGATCCCGCCCGGTATTACACAAGTCTTACAAACGAAACCAGAAATCCTTGATAGGTTGGGATTGCATTCCTAACTTTAGTTCTCGGAGACTTCGTGAGTAGCGAGATCACTAGCATCTACACCAACCGCAAGCCGAACTGGCCCATCATCACTGTTCTGGTAATCTTGCACGCCGGCGCATTGGCCGCGTTATTTATGTTCAACTGGCGAGCGTTCGCCGTGGCCGCCGTGCTGCATTACATGGCTGTGGGGTTGGGCATCAGCATGGGCTACCATCGCCTGCACACCCACCGGTCTTATCGGATCCCGCGCCTGCTGGAGTACTTTCTGGCGTTCTGCGGCACGCTGTCGCTGGAAGGCGGACCGATCTTCTGGGTTGCCACGCACCGCATCCATCATCAGTTCTCGGACAAGCCCGGCGACCCGCATTCGCCGCGCGACGGCGCCTGGTGGTCGCACATCGGCTGGCTGCTGACGGGCGAATCCAAGCACAACAACACCAAACTCATGGCCAAATACGCCCCGGACCTCGCCAAAGATCCGTTCTATCCCATGCTGAACAACTACCACTGGGTGCCGATCGTCGTGATTTCCGCGGCCCTCTTTGCCATCGGCGGCTGGCCGATGCTGCTGTGGGGCACCTGCGCGCGGCTGGTCTTCGGGCTGCACTCCACCTGGGCGGTGAATTCGGCGACGCATATGTGGGGCCGGCGCCGGTTCCAGACGCGCGACCTCTCGACCAATCTCTGGTGGGTGGCGCTGCTGACCTTCGGCGAAGGCTGGCACAACAACCATCACGCGCACCCCACGTCCGCGCGCCACGGCTTGGCCTGGTACGAATTCGACCCCTCCTGGATACTCATCTCCACCTTGAAGCGCCTCGGTATCGCCCGCGCCGTCCGCGTCGTTAAGGTACATACGCCGCTGCCCGAACGCGAAGCCGCATAGGGTTTATCATGCGGCCGCTCGGCTGCTAACCTGGAAATATGGTCGTCGCCGGCCGCCGCCGCTCCATCGTATCCTTCATCGCCCTCGGCATCGGCCTCATCTCCGTCATCCTGCTGCTGTACATCGGTTGGGTGCTGCTCAACTGGCGGACCGGCATCCTGCTGTTCCTGGGCAGCTTGCTCGCGCTGATGATCATCGTGGGCGTCGTGCTGAACACGACGTTCCTCATCCGCGAAATCCGCCGCAACGAGCAAAAAGACGCCTTCATCAACGCCGTCACGCACGAGCTGAAAACTCCAGTCGCCTCCATCCGGCTCTATCTGGAAACACTGCAAACGCGTTCTGTCGACGAAACCAAGCGCCAGCAGTTCTACCGCACCATGGTGGAGGACAGTGACCGCCTGCTCGCCACCATCGAACAGGTATTGCGCACCGGCCGCATCGGTTCCACCGCGCACCGCAAACTGCACCTGACGCGCATCGATCTGAACGAGGTCATCGAAGAGTGCCTGGGCCGCGCGCGCGCATTGCACCGGCTGGCCGACGACGCGCTCGAGTACCATCCGGGCCCGCCGGCCAGCGTCATGGGCGACGCCGAAGAAGTGCGTGCCGCGGTGTCCAATCTCATTGACAACGCGGTGAAATACTCCGGCAGCACCGTCAAAGTCACCGTGGCCACCGACGTTATCGACGACAAGTTCGTCTCCCTGCGGGTCCGCGACCAGGGCCCCGGCATCCCAAAATGGGAGCTGAAGCAAATCTTCAAGCGCTTCTACCGCGTGCCTGGACCGCTCGCGACACGCGTCAAAGGCACCGGCTTGGGGCTTTTCATCGTCCGGTCCGTCGCCAAGCGGCATGGTGGCCGCGCCTGGGCCGAGAGCGAAGGGCCTGGCCGCGGAAGTACATTTGTGCTGCAACTCCCCGTCATCAAATGAGCCGCGTGCTGGTAGTGGAAGACGAGCAGCACTTGGCCGAGGGCCTGCGCTTCAATCTGGAAGCCGAAGGTTATCAGGTGCAGTTGGTCGACACCGGCGAGGCCGCGCTCGAAAAGCTTAGCTCGGATGCGCCGCCGTTTGACATCGTTGTGCTGGACGTTATGCTGCCCGGCGTCGACGGCTTCCACGTTGTCTCCGAAATGCGCAAGGCCGGCCAGTTCGTCCCGACCCTGATTCTCACCGCGCGCGGCCATCCCGACGATGTGCTGCGCGGCTTTGGTGCCGGCGCGGACGACTATCTCACCAAGCCCTTCGAACTCTCCATCCTGATCGCCCGCATTCATGGCCTGCTGCGCCGCAGGGAATGGCTGCAAGCCGCAGCAGTGTCGCCGCCTGCCAACAACGGAACGCCTGCGCTACCCGAACCAAAGGGCGTGTATTCCTTCGACGACAAGTCGGTCGATTTCGACCGCCTGGAATTGCACGTCCGCGATCAGGTCTTCCCGCTGACCCTGATGGAGGCCAACGTTCTCCGCTTCCTGATCCAGCACGAAGGCCAGAGCGTGTCGCGCAAGGCCATGCTCTCCAACGTATGGGGCCTGCACGAGGACACCGACACGCGCGCCATCGACAACTTCATCGTGCGCCTGCGCCGCTATATCGAGGAAGATGCCACGCGCCCGCGCCACCTGCTGACTGTCCGCGGCCTGGGCTACCGCTTCGTGGCCTCCCCGGGCGCCTGATGCATTGGCTCAGGATGTGTGTCGCCCTCGTGGCGTGTATTCCCGCCTTGCCCCAGCAACTCGCGGTCGGCCAGTTTCTGGTCGCCGCCCCTTCGCTGCACGACCCCGACTTCGCCCACAGCGTCATCCTTCTTATCCGGTACGACCGTCAAGCGGCTGTCGGCCTGTTCGTTAACCGGCCCTCGGATGTGCCCGTATCGGAAGTCTACCCCGGCTTGAAAAGCCATCCCGTGAAGCTCTACATTGGAGGCCCGATCACCATCGGCGTTCGTGCGCTTCTGCGATCACGCACTCCGCCCAGCCCGTCGCAGCGTCTCTTCGGCGACATCTACCTGATCAACAACCGGCCCTTGCTGAAGAAGTTCATCACCGACGGCACGCCTACTAGCTCCTTCCGCGTCTACGCCGGCTCCTGTGGCTGGACCGCCCCTCAATTGCAGGACGAACTTCGCCGGGGCCTCTGGCGCGTGGTCCCGGCTACCCCAGCCTCCGTGTTCGACTCGGATCCGGAAACGCTATGGGTTCGTTTGCGTTGATTTATCCGCTGTACCAGCCAATATGGTATGCTGGTTCCTGAATTGGCATGCTTCCAGCCATTCATCTTGATTCGGAGAACAAGTCGCCTCTTTACAGGCAACTCTACGCGAAACTGAAGGATCAGATTGAATCGGGCGTCCTCGGGACTGGCGCCCGCCTACCAGCCACTCGCGAATTGGCTGGCCAACTTGGACTGAACCGCACCACCGTCTCCGCCGCCTACGCTTTGCTCGAATCCGAAGGTCTGATCAAGGGCCATGTCGGTCGCGGCAGCTTCGTCGTGGGGTCGCCGCCGGCCTTCAGCTCGCTGTCTGCGCCCAAAGCCACGCCTCTAGCCGACTTTTCCAGTTCCCGGCCGTCAGAGTTGCTCTTTCCGCTCGACGATTTCCGCGCTACTTGCGCTGAAGTCATCGCGAGCCCGGAAGCCCAGGCCATTCTGCAACTCGGCTCGCCCGCCGGCTTCCCGCCGCTGCGCCGTTATCTGCTGGAACAGTCGCGCGCCGAAGGAGTCGCCACCGATTCCGACGACATCCTCATCACCAGCGGCTGCCAGCAGGCGTTCGATTTTCTGCAGCGCACGCTGGTCGGAAATGGCGAAACGGTGCTCGTCGAAGATCCCGTTTATCTAGGAGTTCGAAACGTTTTCGAACGCGCTGGCGCACGTCTGATTGGCGTCCCCGTTGGTCCCAGCGGCCTGGACCTGGCGGCCCTCGAGCGTGTCATCGCCCGCGAACATCCGCGCCTGCTCGTCGTCACGTCGAGCTTCCAAAATCCGACCGGCGCAACCATACCGCTGGCTTCCCGCAAGGCCCTGCTCCGCATCACGCAGGCCGCCGGCGTCCTCGTCATCGAAAACGACATCTATGGTCCACTCGTTTACGAAGACAGCCCGGTTCCCACGGTGAAAAGCCTGGACGAAAGCGGCGACACCATCCTGCTGCGCAGCTTTTCCAAAGTCGCTTTCCCCGGCCTGCGCGTCGGCTGGGTGATCGCCCCGCGGGCACTCATCGAAAAGCTCACCGATGCGAAGCAGTGGAGCGATCTGCACACCGATCAGCTCTCGCAGGCCGTGCTGCTGCGCTTCGCCGAATCGGGTCGGCTCGCCGAACATCGCCTGCACATGTTGGAAGCCGGCCGCGAGCGCCTCCACGCCGTATTGCAAGCCTGCGAAAGACATCTGCCCACTGAAGCGAAATTCACCCGGCCTCGTGGCGGCATGAGCCTCTGGATCCGTCTGCCAGAACCACTGGACGCAGGCGAGTTGCTTCCGCGCGCCGAGCGCGAAGGCGTCACCTATCTTCCAGGCAAGTATTTTGCCGTGACCCGGCCGCAGTCCAACTGTCTGCGCATCAGTTTTGCCGGGATGACGCCGGAGCAGATCCGCTCTGGAATTAAGGTTTTGGGCCGCATATTTCAAGAAGAAGTGGAACGCATCCGGACGCATGCGCCAATGACAGAAGCCACGGCACTGGTATAAATTACAGAGAATAACGCAAGGAGAACCTCATGTACCTCGACGAAACGTTCCGCCTGAAGGTGGGCTTAGCTGAAATGCTGAAAGGCGGTGTGATCATGGACGTCACCAACGCCGAGCAGGCCGTAATTGCCGAGAAAGCCGGCGCGGCAGCCGTCATGGCTCTAGAACGGGTGCCGGCCGACATCCGCAAAGAGGGTGGTGTCGCCCGCATGGCACCCATCAGCAAGATTCGGGAAATCATGCAGCAGGTCAGCATCCCGGTGATGGCCAAAGCGCGCATCGGCCACTTCATGGAAGCGCGGATCCTGGAAGCGCTGGAAGTGGATTACATCGACGAAAGCGAAGTGTTGACGCCCGCTGACGAAGAGCACCACATCGACAAACGCGGCTTCAAGGTTCCGTTCGTCTGTGGCGCGCGCAACCTGGGTGAAGCTTTGCGGCGCATCGCCGAGGGCGCGGCCATGATCCGCACCAAGGGCGAGGCCGGCTCCGGCAATATTGTCGAGGCCGTGCGCCACATCCGCACCATCGTTAAAGAGATGAGGCAGCTCACGGTGCTCGGCAAAGAAGAGCTGGTGGCCGAATCCAAGAAACACCAGGCGCCGCTCGAACTGGTGCAGTACGTCGCCGAGCACGGCAAGCTGCCGGTACCCAACTTCTCGGCCGGCGGAATCGCCACGCCCGCCGACGCGGCGCTGGTGATGCAGCTAGGCGCTGAGGCCGTCTTTGTCGGTTCGGGCATCTTTAAGTCGTCCGACCCGGAAGCGCGCGCGCGCGCCATCGTCAAAGCCGCCACGTATTACAACGATCCCGCCAAGCTGCTGGAAGCCAGTTCCGAACTCGGCGAAGCGATGCCCGGGCTGGACATCTCCAAACTGCCGGAAGGCGAGCTGCTGCAAACCCGAGGCTGGTAGACGGTGATTGCCGCAAAAAAGAAGATCGGCGTGCTGGCGCTGCAAGGCGACTTCGAAGCGCACGAAAAAGCCCTGCACCGCGCTGGCGCCGAAGCCGTCGAAGTGCGTACAGCTGCCGATCTGGAGCATGTGGACGGCCTGATCATTCCGGGCGGCGAAAGTTCTACCATGTTGAAGCTATTGGAAATCGAGCATTTGCTCGAGCCGCTCCGGGAGTTCGGCCAGTCACGTCCGATCTTCGGAACTTGCGCGGGGGCGATTCTGATGGCATCTGAAGTCCAGAACCCGGCGCAAGCCTCCCTGGGGCTGATGGACATCGGTATCGAGCGCAATGGTTACGGGCGCCAACTGGACAGCCGCATCGCCAGCCTGCAGGGCCTGAACGGCGAACTGGAAGCCGTGTTCATCCGCGCGCCCATCATCCGCCGGGTGGGTAACGACGTCAAAGTGTTAGCCAGTTATCAGGGCGATCCGGTGCTGGTGGAACAGGGCCGGCACATGGTGGCGACGTTCCATCCGGAACTTACCTCCGACTCGCGTGTTCACCTGATGTTTCTCCAGAAAGTCCCTTAGTAGAGTGAGAAGTCGCTTCGCTCCGGTAAACTAAATTAGAGTGGCTCAGACTCGCGTATTATTCGTATGCATTGGGAACTCCTGCCGCAGTCCGATGGCGGAGGGGTTCGCGCGCACTTATGGTTCGGACGTGCTGGTCGCCGAAAGCGCTGGTCTAGCGCCGGCCCGCATCGTCGCTCCGCTTACGCACAAGGTGATGCTGGAGAAGAACATCGACCTCGCCGGCTTGTATCCGAAGGATCTGGAACACACACAGGCGCCGGCCGACTTGATCATTAACATGTCCGGCTACCCGATTCCTTTGAAAACCGACGTGCCGATCGAGGACTGGCTGGTTCCCGATCCCATTGGCGAACCGGAAGAGGTCTACCGCGCGGTGCGCGACCAGATCGAGGAACGGGTTCGCGATCTGGTGGAATGGCTACGTTCGCATCAGCCATCCGGGTCTTCGGGCGGGACCAACGGCACGCCGGTTGACACTAAGAGCCACCCTCCCCGACAATAGAAACGTCCCACCCATCACGCGGATGTGGCGGAATTGGCAGACGCGCTAGATTCAGGTTCTAGTTCTCGCAAGGGAGTGGAGGTTCAAGTCCTCTCATCCGCACCAAGAAAATAAAGGACTTAACAGAACACGCCAGTCGGCGTGTGTCTGGCCGACTGTGCCTTATCTGTGCCTTATCGCGGTATAATAGACACATGCCGAGGAAACAGAAGATCAGGCGCCGAGGGCGCAAGGGCGAGGGAATGCTGTTCCTGCGAGGGCGTGTCTGGTGGTTCAAATCGCCGAACGGAGAGCGCGAGTCGACGGGAACGTCCATCGAGTCGGAAGCGATCGAGTTCAAGATTCGGAAGCTCGCCGAACTCCGAGTCGACCAGCCTCACGTCAAGAGCCCGGCTTCGAAGGCGACGGTCAACGAACTGCTCGACGCGCACCTCGCCTACATGCGCCGTAAGGGTCGGAAGAGCACGCAGGGCGTCGAGCAGGTTCTCGACAAACACGTGCGGCCGTACTTCGGCGATCGGGTCGCGGCCACCCTGACGACCGCGGATTTCGAACGCTATCGAGAGGACAAGAAGGACCAGGTGAAGCCGACCACGATCAACCGGCATCTCTCGCACCTTCGCTCGGGATACGTGACGGGCTACCGGCGAGTCACGCCGCGGCTCGTCGATTTCGTTCCCGCGTTCCCGATCGTGGACGAATCGTACAACGTCCGCCAAGGGTTCCTGAGCTTCGAGGGATATCTCAAGGTCCGGGATCATCTGCCCGCGTCGCTCCGGCCCCTGTTCGTGGTCGCCTTCCACGTGTCCTCGCGCCGCGGCGAGTTGCTTAAGATCCGATGGTCGCAGGTGGATTTGAAAGACGGCCTGATCGTACTGAGTCCGTTCGACACGAAAAACAAGACCGGCAGAGCTCTGCCGGTCTACGGGGATATGGTCGAAGTTTTGAAAGAGCAGAAGCGGATCAGGGACGAGCAGTTCCCCGAGTGCGAGCACGTGTTCTTCTGGAGGGCCGAGGACGTGATGCTGTCGCACGGCGGGCGCCGAACCGTCCCCGGTACGCCGATCAAGGTGTTCAAGGACGCCTGGACGAAGGCGGTGAAGGCGGCCGGATTCCCGAACCTTCTCTTTCACGACCTCCGGCGAACGGCCGAGCGGAACATGGCGAAGGCTGGCATGGACCAGACCATGCGGATGCGGATCAGCGGCCACAAGACGCCGAGCATGAGCACGCGATACAACATCGTCGTCGCCGAGGACGTCGCGCAAGAGAAGGCCAGGATGGACGCTTGGTTCAAGAGCCAGAAGAGCGCTAGCATTTCTGTCGCGCCATGAACGCGTCGAGGTCGTGCCTGTCGATCAGCACGAGCCGATCGCGACGGATCACCGGAAACATCTTCTTCGACATCAGGTACTCGAACGATTTTTTGGAGTGGCCGATGTACTCCCCCGCCTGCTTAACAGTCAGGTAGCGGGGCTGGATAAAGTTGGGCTTAGGCAGGCGCGCCACGAGCGCGTCGGCGCAGTGATCGGCGAATTGCTTGGCGAAGGCGGACATGAAATCCGTCGCTCCCGGTTCTCGAAAATCTCCCACGAGACGAACCTCTCCCAAGGTTGGTTGGTACCCGATGGGAATTTTCGACGCCTCGGGCAAGGCATCTGTCCGAGCTGGTTTCGGCCCTCGGAATGCCGGCCGCCTTTCACGGTGGACCTTTGGAGTCCGTCGCCGATCCGCCGCGCGGCGGTCAGCGTAAGTCCCATTTTAACAAAAGCAAGCGAATCCTAAAACACCTCTTTGATAACTTTGTCTACGCCTAGGATTAGTTCGTCAACCTCTGTGCCGTTGGGATCGCGCTCACGAGAATGGCCGCACAAGTTACGAATGTCACCAAGCCTCTGAATATGCCGCCACGTTGGTACGTCATAAGCAGAACCGTTTCGGAGAGCGTCGTTCAGATCGGAGATTGTGAGATTCTTCTTCGTGAATGTGATGCCGCGCCGCGCGGCGACCGATTTCAAATGGGCTTCCAGTACGACTCCGCTCACAACACCCGCGCTGCGGAGATGGCCCTTCTTCAGGAGCTCCTTCGCGGCTTCGAGATCGTCGTCGAAAAGTTCGGCTCGGAGAATCGTGCGGACATCGTGCAGGACAGATTTCAAACTGTCGCTCGCAGAATTCAAAATTGCGATCTGAGCGAAGAATTTACCTTGGAAAATTGCGTAATTGTCAAAAACGGGGTTCTTGAGTCCATCGGTTATTGAGATGCCAGTAAGGTAGTCCGATATTGTATACGTTTCGACGTTGATCTCTTTCCGCTTCTCGAGCTTGTAAGCGCGCTCGAAATCGATCAGTCTCTGTGGCAAAATTTGTCGAATAAGGCCGGATGCCGCTGTATACCATGATTCGTAGGGAAATCGGAGCAGGGCCGGACTGTCGTTTTGACTGTGTCCATTTAGAAGGTTGCTCCCCGCCTGCACGAGGGCCTTTGCGTTGCCAAGAATATCATCGACGGCGCTCATTCTGCTCAGGGATCTCTTCTGTGAGGGTTCCTTAATTCTAACATCTGGCTACAATACTGCTCTTCGTTGAGAAGGACTCGCAAGGGGAGTGGGGGTTCCGGGGGCGATCCCGTCCTGGTGGAGCAGGTCCTCACCGCGCCGAAACTCCGCCCCCTAGCACTAGCGACGAATCCGCGACGAGACCGAACCTTCCGCCCCGCCCGACCCCCTGCCACAGCGCGTACGACAACGCGTCGATTGCGTGGCCGCGGGCCTTCTCACTGTGGTCGATCAGCAGCCTCTGATTATTCCGATCCGGCTTGTAGCGAAGCTCCTTGAGGTCCGCGATAAGCCCGCGGCAGAGGGGCGACACCGCCATCTGGTTCTTCTCCAGAAGCGCGTTCACCATGTCAATGCGTTCAGACAAGGGCGGGTTGGAGCGCAAGGGCAACGGACGTACCTTGTAGTATCGGCCGGCCGCGCGCGCCAGTTCGTCCGACAGAGTCTTCCACGCTGTGTCGTTCGCGGTGGCAGCCGCGGCGCTGCGGTTGTTGCCGCTCGCGTCGCCGATCAAGCGGAGCGTCGGAATCGTGCCGTGTCGCTTCGCGAGCGCCGCGGCCCACGCGATGATCGCTTCGGCGAGGTCGCCAGCGACGGCGTTGTCGATCTGGATCTCGTCGATCACCTCGACCGCGAACAGGCGCGCCAGCTGCGGCGCGAGGAGGTGCGCGCGCGGCGCCCAGCTTTCGTCGATGGTCGCGAACACGGCCGACATGGGCGCGACGTTGTAATCGAGTCCGACCCAGATGTCCGGTACTCGAATTCCCTTCGTGGTCGGCCGCGGCGTGTCGTCCCAGTAAACTTCGCGCACGTGCCGCGCCGGATCGAAGCGGTGATAGACGCGAAGGGCGCGCTCGATCGACTGTGGATCTTGCTGGTACGCGGATAACCATGTCTCAGTCGACGTGGTCGCCCGGCGCTGCTCCAGTTCCGCGCGCGAGTAACCGAACCCAGGCACGGCGACCGGGCCGAGCGGCAACGGTTCGCCCTTCAAACGTCCGACTTCGTCGCCGTCTTGATCGGCCAGCGCGGGCAGGCGAATGTACCGGCATTCGAGCGGCTCGACGCCCGAGTCGGGATCGCCCTTCAGCAGTCGGCCCGCGAGGTCCTGACTATGGAAGCGCGTTCCGATGACGACGCAGACGGCGCCAGCTTGCAGCCGGTTTTGAAGCGCGGTGTTCCAGAGCTCCCAAACCATTTCGCGGTAGGTCGCGGAGTTGGCCTGCTCGCTGTTTTTGAACAGGTCGTCGAGCACCATGAACGCCGCGCCGAATCCGCCGATCTGACCGAGGATTCCGGTCGCGATCATCTCGCCGCCCTCGATCGTCGTGTTGAACCGGCTTGCCGCCGCGCTGTCGTCGGCCAACTCCACGCCGACGCGCTCCTTGTGCAGTTCGAGGTCGTTCTTCACGAGCCGACCCATGCGGGTGCCCAGCTCATCCGTGCTGGAAGCGTAGATCGCGGGATAGCCTCCGTAGTTCGCGAAGAACCACTCTAGCGCCCGGCGCGCGGCCGTCTCGCTCTTTCCGTATCGCGACGGCAGGCTGACGATCACGTTTCGCGGCCCCCGGCCGCTGACCGCGTCCACCAGGGCGTCGGAGATCAGGCGGACGTGCGGCGCGGGCGCGTAGGCTTGGCCGAGATCGTGCGTCAGCGTTAGACCGACAGTCAACGGCGTCGCGCACCAAGCTTGCTCGGCCAGCGCGACGAGATCCTCGGCCCGCGAAGCGAAGTCGGTCGCGAGATACTGATCGACGCCAGAGTCGCCCAGGTGCTTCCTCACGTATTCGACCGCGACGTGCTCTTTGAACCCGCCCGACCAGCCGGTCGATTTGTGGATGAGCAGACCTTCGACGAGGCACTTCAAGATCGGGTTTTCGCGAACGGCGCGGCACTTCTCCGTCCGCTCGCGGAGAGCCGCTGGCCACGACGCGGGCAGCGCGCGCGAGTCGAGATGGTTCATTCGCTTTTCTTCTCCACGGCGAAGACCATCGCGAGCATCTTCCGCGTGGTCGCGATCCGCTCCTCGGTGACCTCGTCGGGCGCTTCCAGCTCGAAAATATTTTTCACCGTGTCGCCCCAAATCGCTCGCGCGAGTTCCTTCCAGAGCCACGCCCGGACGCGCAGAGGCGTTTGCTGATCCTGAGCGATGGTGAACATCTGAAGTAACGGATTCCCAGTGGCCCCAGCAGCGGCCATAGTTTCGAGCGCTTCTAGGCGCATCGTTCGCGTGATCTTGTTGACCGAGCCACGACGCGTTATTGTTGTTCCTGCTGCGAATCGGCCGAACTCGTCTCGCCCCGAGGCCGGCGTCAGGCATCGCTCCGCGAGCGAGTGCCCGCGGCTGGCTTCTCCGCTCATTCCGGTCGGCCCGCTGCGTTCCACTCGCGAACCGCCCGGCCGATGAACGCCTGCTCCTGCGCGCTGAGCATGCCGGGACGCTTCAAGAGATAGTCGAGGTACAGCTTCTGATTCGCCTCGTGCTCGGCGAGTCGCTCGGCCGCGACCTCGGGTTTTAAGCCCTCGACGCTGGGCCGCTCCGGCTGCTTCACCGGTTCGGCGTCTTCGCCGAGCCGTTGATCGCGAAAGAAAGCGCTGATGTCCTTCGCGAGATTCTGTTGCGCTTCCCTGTTTCCAAAAAGTTCGTTCGGCATTTCGGCCCTCCCTACTTGCTCACCGACGGAACCGGCGGCGGAGCGCTGAAGGTGATCTGGCCCTTCAGCGCGGCTTCGCGCGATTTCTGCTCCTCGGCCTTCTTCGCCTGCTCGTCGAGATACTTTTCGATTTCTTCGTCAGACGAGAGACGGTGCGTGCCCTCGACGATCCGCTGCGCAGCAAGTTGGCGCTGGGCCATGCTCACGCGGTTGTTCGACATGCCGTTCCGCCTGGTCACTATCGAAGTGACGTAGAACCACTCGGGCGCCCCCTTCTGCAATTTTTGCCGGGCGCTTTCGGCGACGATCTGCTGGCTCATCTCTTTTACGTCGAGCCAGAACTGGGTGACTTGTGTTTGTGCTGACATCGTATTTTTCTCCTTAGCTGAATAGAGTCCCTGCTACTAGATCGCGACGCGCCGCGACCGCGGCGTCGTGCTTCGCTAGTTGCTCTTCGAGGCCCTTCACCCCGATAGAGCGAAGATCGTGGGCCTCGGCGGCCGCGCGTGAACTCCACGCGTCCTCGGGGAACGTGATAGAGCCACCGGGGTCGAACTGCATCGCCGAAGCCGCGCCCGCGATCACTCCCAACCTCTGCCGAGCGGCTTGGGCTTCGCGCAGATCGGCCAGCGCGCCGCGCTCCGCGATATGCGCTTCGAGGATCTCTCGGGCGTTGTCCTCTTGCGCGTAATTCGCGAGGTAGCTGAGCTGGTCGAGCAGGTCTTGCTTTCGGCCGCGGAGCCGAAGATATTCTTTGTGGGCCGCGCTGTCCTCGGCTTCGTCGATCGTGCTGCCGAGCCAGCGCGTCTTGGCCGCGACGAGTTCCTGAGTCGCCGCCTTTAACTTGGAGTTGATGGACGCGAACAGCGCCAGCAACCTCTGCCTCTCGGCTTCTTCTTTCGCGCGTCGCGCCTCGGCCTTCTTGTGCACGATTTCAAGGGCGGGAACGTCCTCCACAGCTTTTTTGAGGGCCGACGCGAAATCATTTCTTACCTCGGATGTTTCTAGTTCCTGTAGCTTCATTTTTCCCTCAGACTTGGTTGTACGAGACCTGAATCACGTCGCCGGTCTGAATGAGCGCGTAGGTCTGAGACAGGTCGAACGTGTTCGTGGCGCTCGCCGGACTGATGTCCTTCGCGTCGTTCACGTCGACGACCAGCCCCTGAGTCGAACTGACGCTCGCGTCGCCCACGCGGACGACTGAACTGTTCGTGTGTACCTTGGAATTGGTCTGGATCTTGACCCAGTTCACAGGTGTCGGCGTGGAAGCGAGCGCGACTTTGACGCCGGTTCCGGTGATATCTGCAAGTTGGTGGATCATTGACTCGTCTCCTCAACAATAGTTCGGACTCCTTCTGCTTTAATCACGGTTTGGGGGTGAAGCACCTCGCAGCTCAACGACAGCCAGTGCTTGAAATCGCGGAGCAAGGTGGCGCTGAAGTCGCCGGACTTTCCGACCTCCACGAGATACCGTTTGATCTCGCGATCGAGCGTGCCGCTTGACGAGGTCGAAATCCGATAGGAACCCATGCGGCGCGGCCGGCAACAAAGCACGCCGCTCGAGGTGAGCGCGAGGTCCAGCCGGGCGCGAATGGCCGTTTCCATCGCCGCGAAATCCAAAGAGGGCGCCGCGGGCGGAGGCGCGGGGCGGCGGAACAGTC
>Ga0335083_10000154_pt1 | contig 120923 bp, 124 predicted proteins | sample Lox_Sample_42_FD_206716 | JGI IMG/M metagenome (GOLD analysis project Ga0335083, IMG submission 206716) | Soil microbial communities from Loxahatchee National Wildlife Refuge, Florida, United States - Lox_Sample_4.2 | ecosystem: Environmental > Terrestrial > Soil > Wetlands | place: USA...
GGGCGTCTCGTGGCGGCCACACCCTGCCGGGGTCGCCACGAGACGCCCGGGACGCACCTCGGACGGCCGCGACGATCGCGGACCCCGCCGCCCCGGGATCAGCCGTCTACCGCCTGCGCACCTTCGGCCGCGGCGGCGCCTGTCCGGCCATCTGCATCAGTTTCTGCTGGTCGGGCATCTTGCCGTTGGCCATCGCCCGCATCATCACCCGCATCTGGTCGAACTGTTTGACCAGGGCGCGGACCTCCTGCACTTTCGTCCCCGAGCCGTCGGCGATCCGTTTGCGGCGCCGACCTTTGATCAGGTGAGGATCGGCGCGCTCGGAGGGGGTCATCGAGAGGATGATCGCCTCGGTGCGGTCGAGCTGGCGCTCGTCGATGTTGGCGTTCTTCAGCTGTTTCATCGCCCCCATCCCCGGCAGCATCCCGAGGATGCCGCTGAGCGGCCCCATTTTGCGGACCTGTTTCATCTGGGTGAGGAAGTCCTCGAGCGTGAACTGATCCTTTTTGAGTTTCTCCTGGAGCTCCTCGGCGGCCTTCTCGTCGACCTGGCTTTCGGCTTTCTCGATCAGCGAGAGGACGTCGCCCATGCCGAGGATGCGCTGCGCCATCCGGTCCGGGTGGAAGCGGTCGAAGTCCTCGATCTTCTCGCCGGTCGAGGCGAACATGATCGGCTTGCCGGTGACCGCCTTGACCGAGAGCGCGGCGCCGCCGCGGGCGTCGCCGTCGAGCTTGGTCATCACCACACCGTCGAACTCGGCCGCCTCGGCGAAGGATTCGGCGACCCCGACCGCATCCTGGCCGGTCATCGCGTCGACGACCAGGAGGACGTCGTCGGGCTTCGTCCTGTCGCGGATCTGCGACAGCTCCTTCATCAGGTCCCCGTCGATGTGGAGGCGCCCGGCAGTGTCGACGATCAGGAAGTCGCGGCGCTCCTCGCGGGCGCGCTCGAGTGCCCAGACGGCGATCTCGACCGGGTCGGCGTCGGTGCCTTTCTCGTAGACGTGGGCGCCGGCGCGCCTGCCCATCGTGATCAGTTGGTCGACGGCGGCGGGGCGATAGACGTCGCAGGCGGCCAGCGCCACGTCCTTGCGCTGCTTGCCGTAGTAGGAGGCGAGCTTCGCGCAGGCGGTCGTCTTGCCGGAACCCTGCAGGCCCGCCATCAGGATCACGGTCGGCCCCGAAGCGGCGAGCGAGATCTCCTCGCCGGTCCCGCCCATCAGGTCGGCGAGCTCCTCGTTGACGATTTTCACCACCTGCTGGCCGGGGTCGAGGCTGTCCATCACCTCGGCGCCGAGGCAACGTTCTTTCAGCGTCTTCGTGAACGCTTTGACGACTTTGAAGTTGACGTCGGCCTCGAGCAGCGCGAGGCGGATGTCCCGCATCGCCGAGTCGATGTCGGACTCGCCGAGCTTGCCCCGCGCGCGGACGTCGGAGAGGGTCGACTGCAGGCGCTCGGAGAGCTGGTCGAACATCGGATCAGGCTACTCCGCCAGTAACGCCGCGGCGTACTCGGCGGGGTCGAACGGACGCAGGTCCTCGAGCTTCTCCCCCACCCCGATCAGCTTCACCGGGATGCCGAGTTCGGCGGCGATCGCCAGCGCGATGCCGCCCTTCGCGGTGCCGTCGAGCTTGGTCAGGACGACGCCGTCGACCTCGGCCGCCTCGGAGAAGACCTTGGCCTGGCGCAGGCCGTTCTGACCGGTGGTCGCGTCGATCGAGATCAGCGTCTCGTGCGGGGCCTCGGGGATCAGTTTGGCGATCACCCGGCGCACCTTGGCGAGCTCCTCCATCAGGTTGTCCTGGGTGTGGAGGCGGCCGGCGGTGTCGACGATCACCACGTCGGCGTTGCGGGCGACGCCCGCCGAGACCGCGTCGTAGGCGACCGAGCCGGGGTCGGCGCCGGCCTGGCCCCGGACCAGCTCGGCGCCCGCCCGGTCGGCCCACTCGGCGAGCTGCTCGGCGGCGGCGGCGCGATAGGTGTCCCCTGCCCCCATCACCACCGAGAGGCCGAATTCCTTGGAGAGGTGCCAGGCGATCTTGCCGATCGTCGTCGTCTTGCCGGTGCCGTTGACGCCGACCATCATCAGCACCGCGGGCTGGGCGGAGAGGTCGATCTTGGCCCGGGCGGTCGAGGCGACCTCGGCGAGGATCTCGATCAGGCGGTCGCGGATCAGCGGTCCCTCGGCGGGGACGGCGCCGGAATCGACCTCGTGCTCGAGTCGTTCGACCACCGCGGCGGTGGTCGGTGCGCCGACGTCGGCGAGGATCAGCGCCTCCTCCAAGAGTTCCCAGGTCTCGTCGTCGATCTTCTCGAAGACCGAGGCGGTGATCTCCTCCTGCAGGGCCTGGCGAGATTTCGAGAGGCTCTCGCGCAGGCGGCGGAAGACGCCGCGGCGCTGCTCGGGCTCAGCCTCTGCGGGCGGCGCGACGTTCGCGGGCTCGCGCGAACCGAGGTCGATCATCTCCTGCCAGCTGGTCGCCATCGCCCGGGGAGGCTAGCGGCGGGGAGACCTTGTCGGCGGCGGCGCCGAGCTCGGCGAGCGCGGTCCCCAGGTGGTCGGCGAGTCGCTCGACCTCGGGAGCCGCGTCGGGGTCGGCGAGGAAGCAGAAGCTGACCCGGCCGTTGTAGGAGAGGATCGCGACGGCGAGGCCGTGGCGGTGGGCGAGGAAGCCGAGCGGGTGGATCGCGACCAGCTCGCGGCCGAGCGCGTAGAAGGGGATCTGCGGGCCGGGGAAGTTCGTCACCAACAGGTTGAAGAGGCGGGGCGAGAAGTTGATCGCCGCAGTCGGGACGAGGAGGACCGGCGGGGCGAAGTCGCGGAACCAGTCGTTCAGGCCCCAGATCGCTTCCGCGCCGAGCGGCTGCTTGGAGGCCTTCAGGTCATCCATCGCGACGGCGATCGCGCGCAGGCGCTCGGCCGGGTCGGCGATGCCGACCGGCAGCGGGCCGCGCATCGCGGTCAGTTTGTTGCCGAGCTCCCCGTGCTCGTCGACGGTGCGGATCGAGACCGGCACGAGCGCCTTCAACTCAAGAACCCTCTGTCCTTTGTCGCCCTGTGGGCGACAAAGGACAGAGGGTTCGGTTTCGGCGAGCCAGGCGCGGAGGGCGCCGGCGACGACGGCGAGCGAGACGTCGTTGACGGTGCCGCCGAGGGCGTTCTTGATCCGCTTCAACTCGGCCAGGTCGGCGGTGGTCCAGGCGAGCTCGCGACGTGGGCCGACCGCAGGCGGGTTGATCGGCACCCGGGGGGCGGCGCGGACCAGGTTCCAGGTGACCTCCCAGAGCCCGATCAGGCCGTCGCCGGCGCGGCGTGAGGCGTCGCCCGGATCGCGGCCGGCACCGAGCAGCCAGCGGGCCAGGCGGCGGGCGGTGGCGAGGACGCCGGCGACGGCGCGGACCGCCAGGCCCAGGCTGGTCGGCGAGCGTCGAGGGCGCCAGGGCTCGGCGGGCGGCGGCGGCTCGGTGCGGGGCTCGGCGTCGAAGAGCAGCATCCCGATGTCGACGGCGGAGATGCCGTCGGCCATCGCGTGGTGGGTCTTGTAGACGACCGCGAAGCGCTCTTCCGCGAAGCCGTCGACCAGGGTCAGCTCCCAGAGCGGCTTGCGGCGGTCGAGCGGTGGCGCCATCCGCTCCGCCGTGAGCGTCCGCAGCTCGGCGTCGGTGCCCGGCGCGGGCAGGGTGGTGCGGTCGACGTGGCGGCGCACGTCGAAGGTCTCGTCGTCGACCCAGAAGGGCGTGCCCAGTTCGAGCGGCGGCGTCAGCAGGCGCTGGCGCAGGCGGGGCAGCAGGTGGAGCCGCGAGCGGACCAGCGCCAGGAACTCCTCCTGCGCCGGCGGCGGGCCGTCGAAGACCAGCACGGCACCGATCGCCATGTGGGCGTTGTCCTTCTCGTTGGCGAGGAACGACGTGTCGAACGCCGACAGCCTCTCCATATGGCCCTGGGCCATCTCTCCCTCCCTCCTGCAGCGAACCCTACCGCCGGGGAGAGGCGCCCGTGGAGCGGGAGTTCCGACCCCCTCCGAACGGCTTGTAACGAGGGGTCGGCGCTCGGCCTCGCTCGTCCGGAGCACCTGACATCCCCGAGTTTGAGAGAGGAGGGGGTCGGAACTCCCGCTACGCCACGGCCGAAAGCGTGCCGGTGCCGGCGTCGTCTTCTTCGTCGGCGGCGGCGTCGCGGGGGAGCTTGCGGCTGACGACTTTGGTGATGCCGTCGCCGCCCATGGTCACGCCGTAGAGCACGTCGGCGGCGTCCATCGTCCGTTTCTGGTGGGTGACGATGACGAACTGGGCGCGGTCGGAGAAGCGGCGGATCAGCTGCAGGAAGCGGTCGATGTTGGCGTCGTCGAGGGCGGCCTCGACCTCGTCCAGGATGTAGAAGGGGCAGGGGCGGGCGAGGAAGACGGCGAAGACGAAGGCGAGGGCGACCAACGACTTCTCGCCGCCCGACATCAGCGACAGTTTGCGGGTCGACTTGCCCGCCGGGTTGACCTCGATCTCGACCCCGAACTCGTCGCGCTCTTCCTGCTCCTCCTCGTCGGGATCGGGCTCCGCGGGCTCGGCGCCCTCATCGGCCACGGCGACCGGCGCCTGATCCTCCTCGCGCACCGCCCGCAGGTTGACCCGGCGCAACCGACCGCGCCCACCCGGGAAGAGGTGCCCGACCATCTCCTCGAAGTTCGTCGCGGTCGCCTCGAAGGTCTCCTCGAAGGCGCGCTCGATCTCGGCGTCGATCTCGCGGATCAGCGACTCGAGCTCCCGCATCGCGCGCTCGGTGTCCTCGCGCTGGGCCTGCAGCTGCTCGACGTGCTCGACCGCCTCTTCGTATTCGCGCTCGGCGAGCGGGTTGACCGGGCCGATCTGGGCACGGCGGCGATCGAGCCGCTCGAGCTTGCGGTCGATCTCGGCGCGCTCCTCCTCGCCCATCGCCCCCTCGGCGGCCGGGATCTCCTCGCCGAGCTTCTCGACGATCGCCGCCATCTCGCGCTCGGCCTCGGCGCGGCGGTCGCCGAGGTGGGCCGCCTCGACCTCGGCCTGGGTCAGCTCCTCGCCCACCGTCCGCATCTGGCCCTGCAGCTCGAACTCGAGCTTCGTGCAGGCGCGCAGCTCGTCGGCGATCTCGTCGCCGTCACCCTCGTTGCCGACCACCGTCGTTTCGGTCCGCTCGACCCGGGCGCGGATCGCGGCGCCGACCGCCTCGACCGCGGTGAGCGCGGCGCGGACGTCGTCGAGGAGCTCCTCGCCGCCCGCGAGACGGGCGCGCATCTTCTCGCGGTGGCGCTCGCCGAGCAGCCCCTCGGCACGGCGCGCGTGGCGGATCGCCCGTTCGCCGCCTGCCCGGACCTCGCCGAGCGCCCCCTCGCGATCGGACTCGGCGGCATCGGCGGAGCGCGCCGTCGCCAGGCCATCGAGCGCCGCCTTCAGGCCTGCGTCGACCTCGCCCAACTCCTCTTCCAGCTTGCGCGCGCGCTGGGCCGGCGCGCCGCTCGCACCGACGTCGAGGGTCAGCGGCCCGAGCTCGGCGCGCAATCCCTCGAGCCGCGCCTCGACCTCGGCCTCGCCCCGCGCCAGCCCGGCGGCCCGCACGGCGACCCGCTCCGAGGCGCCGCGCAGCTTGGTCAGGAGCCCCCAGGCCTGGGTCCGCGCCCGATCGCGCTCGGCGAAGCGCTCCTCGGCGGCGGCGCGCCGCTTGCTCACCTCCGCGAGCTGCGCCTCGAGCTTCCCGCGCGCCTCACGTGCGCTCGCCGCAGCCTTCGCCGCCGCGGCCGCCCGGTCGGCCCCGAAGCGAAGCTCCTCGGAGACCAGGCGCCCCTTCAGCTCCATTTCCTCGCGCTCGATCCGCGCCCCCAGCTCGGCCGCCTGCGCCTGGCGCTTCAGCGGTCGCAACCGTCCCCGCGCCTCGCGCTCGACATCGAGCGCCCGGTCGAGGTTCTCGCGCGTCCCGCGCAGCTTCAGCTCGGCCCGCCGGCGCCGTTTGCGGTGCTTGCCGAGGCCCGCCGCCTCCTCGATCAGGAGGCGCCGTTCGCGCGGTTTGGAGTGGATGATCGACTCGACCCGTCCCTGGCTGATCACCGAGTGCATCTCGCGGCCGAGGTTGGTGTCGGAGAGGACGTCGGTGACGTCGGCGAGCCGTGCCCGCGCCCCGTTCAGCCGGTAGCCGCCGTCGCCGCCCCGATCGAGGCGCCGCTCCACCGCGATCTCCGAGAACTCGGTCGCGGCCCGCCCGTCGGAGTTGTCGATCACGACCTCGACCTGGGCCTCGCGCCGGGCGCCGGTGTTCTTGCCGCCGGCCGAGATCACGTCCTGCATCGAGGCGCCGCGGATCGCCCCCGGGCTCTGCTCGCCGAGCGCCCAGAGCACCGCGTCGGTGATGTTGCTCTTGCCCGAGCCGTTCGGCCCGACGATCACGCTGACGCCAGGCGAGAACTCGAGGCTCACCCGCTCGGGAAAGCTCTTGAACCCCTTCATCGTGATCGATCTCAGATACATGTCAGTTGATCCTCCGCAGAACCTTCAGCCTCCCCCATCTCCCGGACGGGACGGATGCGCAAAATCTTTGAATTTGCGGAAATCGTGCAATTTTGGGACCCGGAGATCGCACCACCAGGGCGGATTTGGGGACTCCCGAACAAACCTCCATGCAGTTCGTGAGAGAGGGAGTCCCCAAAGTCGCCCCTCGGAGCACCATCCCTAATCGCCCAAAGCCCGCAACGCTTCCTCCGCCGCCACCTGCTCAGCCGCCTTCTTACTGCGCCCCTCCCCGGCCCCCACCTGCTCGGAATCGACGAAGGCCGCCACCGCGAATGTACGTCGGTGCGGAGGGCCAGTGGCGGCCGTCACCTCGTAGCTTACGCGCGCCCCGCGCCGCGCCAGAAGCTCCTGCAGGGCGGACTTGAAGTCGATCCGCGTCTCCGAGGCCAGCTCGATCCGCGGCTCGAACGCAGCCGCCACCGCCGCCGCGGTCTCCTCGAAGCCGAAGGCGACGTGGCAGGCACCGATCAGCGCCTCGGTCGCCTCCGGCAGCGGCCGCTCGCCATCGAGCAGGACCTCCGCGGGGATCGCCGCCGTCAGATCCTCGGGCTCGTTCGCGCGCAGCATCTCCGGCACGCCGAGCAGCCGCCCGACCGCCGCGCAGGAGACTCCGGACACCGCCTGGTTGTGGATCTTGGTCAGGCCGCCGGCGGCGACCTCGGGGAAGCGCCGCGAGAGCTCGCTCGCCACCGACAGGCCGAGCACGCTGTCGCCGAGGAAGGCCAGCCGCTCGTAGGAGTCGATCCGGCGCTCGGTCCAGGAGGAGTGGGTCAGGGCCTGCCGGCGGAGGTCGTCGGGCAGATCGTCGACCAGCGCCGCGAGGGCGGCGACGGCCTCCCGCCCGCCGGCGCCTTCGTCGGCCGCCGGCGTGGCCGTCATCTCAGGCGGGCGCCCGCTCGATGACGAAGGCGACCGCATCGCCCACGGTCGAGATCCGGGTCGCCTCCTCCTCGGTGACCCTGATCCCGTAGCGGTCTTCGAGCTCCATCACCAACTCGTAGAGGTCGAGCGAGTCGGCTTCGAGATCCTCGCGGAAGCGGGTGCCCTCCTCGATCCGACCGGGGTCGACTTCGAGCTCCTCGGCGAGGTGCTCGCGGACCAGCTCGATGACTTCGTCGCGCTCCATCCGGCCCGATTATCCCGGAACGTCCTCGCCGGCCAGGGCGGCGCGCCCGGCATGGCCTTCGCGCAGCAGCGCCGCGGTACGCCCGACCGCATCCACCTTGACCGAGCGGGCGGCGAGGCGGACGGCGTTGGCGATCCCCTCGGGGCCGGAGGAGCCGTGGCCGACGATCGCCGTCGCCCGCAGCCCGAGCAGGATCGCGCCGCCGGTCGTGTCGGGGTCGAACTCCTTGCGCAGGCCGCCCAGCGCCGGTTTCAGCAGCAGGCCCCCGGCGGCGGCGAGGACGTTCTTGTGGGCGAGATCGGAGATCGCGCCCGCCAGCTCCCGCGCCGCCCCCTCCATCACCTTCAGCGCCACGTTGCCGGTGAAGCCGTCGGTGACGACGACGTCGACCTTCGCTTCCGGCAGGTCGCCGCCCTCGATGTTGCCGGCGAAGTTGATCCCCGGAGCCTCGGCGAGGATCCGGTGCGCCTCGACGATCTCGCCGCGTCCCTTGCCCGCCTCCTCGCCGACCGTGAGCAGGCCGACCGTCGGCTCGCGGATCTCGAGCACCGCGGCGGCGAAGGCGGCGCCGAGGAAGGCGAACTGGACCAGGTGCTGGGCGCGCACCTCGACGTTGGCGCCGACGTCGAGGAAGAGGACCGGTTTGCGCGGCGAAGGGATGCGGACGGCGAGCGCCGGGCGCTGCACGCCTTTCAGCCGACGCAGGCCGAAGGTGGCTGCCGCCATCGTCGCCCCGGTCGAGCCGAGGCTGACCATCGCCGCCGCATCTCCCTCGGCGACGTCGGCGGCGGCGCGCACCACCGAGGCCTCCTTGCGCTCGCGGACCGAGTGCACCGGATCGTCTTCGTTGCCGATCCACTCGGTGGTCGGGATCACCTCGATCCCGTCGACGCCGTCGAGGGCGAGCGAGCGCTCCGGCCCGAAGACCCGCACCCCGATCCCGTCCGCGGCGGCGCGGCGCGCGCCCTCGGCGAGCACGTCGAATCCCTGCTCCGCCCCGAACCCGTCGAGGGCGATCGTCACCGGGCGGCTCTGTGCCACGGGCGGGCTAGTCGTCGGCGGTGGTCACCGTCGGATCGGTGACCGTGTGGTCGACGACCGCGCGGCCGGCGTAGGTGCCGCAGGTCGGGCAGACCCGGTGCGGCAGCCGCGGGCTGTGACAGCGCGGGCAGCGCCGCAGGCTCGGCTTGCCGGCCTTGTGCTGGGCGCGGCGCTTGTCGCGACGGGCGCTGGAGGTTCGCTTCTTCGGGACGGCCATAGGTCGCGGAATGCTACAGGGTCGCCGGCCGGGGCGCCTGATCAGTAGACGGCCCGCACGACGGCGAGATCGTCGGCCGTCCAGGCCACCACGCCGCCGCTCCACTCCGCCAGATCGGTGGCGGTCTCGGGAAAGTCGAAGTCGGGGGTGACCTCGCAGATCTGGACGTCGGCCTTCACCACGTCGCCGATCACCAGCGCCCGCGACTGCTCGCGCACGCGTCGGAAGAGTTCCCGCTTCTGCGGCGCGCGCAGATGGTGGATCGAGAGCACCCCGATCACCAGGTCCCAGGGGCCGTCCGGCAGTGGGTCCTCGATCCGCGCCAGCTGCACGTCGTCATACATCTCACGGGCGCGGAAGACCATGTCGGGGGACGAATCGAGCCCGATCACCCAGGAGTCCGGGTACGCCTCGATCAGCCGCCTGGTCGTCTCCCCCGTCCCCATACCAAGCTCCAGCACCCGCTCCGGCGCGAACGGGATCGCCGCGATCGCCTGCTCCTGGAGCTCCTCGTAGCGCGGGATCTCCTCGCGGATCCATCCCAGATAGTCGTCTGGTTTCCAGCTGAAATCGGACATTCCGTAACCTCGAAGTATGCCCTCCTCACCCCAGACGGTCGTCGATCTCTCCCGCCTCAACCTCTCGACCGGCGAGGGGAAGCGGATCGAGCTGCCGGTCGAGTTGGCGCCCTTCGAGCTCGGCGGCCAGACCTACCTCGCCGATCCGCCCAAACCCCAGGCGCGCCTCGAGGCGTCCCGCCACTCGAGCGGCTTCGCCTTCAAGCTGACCTTCCCGGTCCACATCGAGGGACCGTGCATGCGCTGCCTCGAGCCCGCCGGCCTCGACCTCGAGGTCGAGGCGCGCGAGGTCGACCAATCAAGCACCGAGGACGCCGAGCTCCACAGCCCCTACGTCGACCAGGACGAGCTCGACATCGGCCGCTGGGCCCACGACGCCGTGCTCCTCGCCCTCCCCACCCAGGTCCTCTGCCGCCCCGACTGCCTCGGCCTCTGCCCGACCTGCGGCGAACCCCTCAACGACGCCGACCCCTCGGCCCACGACCACGAGAAGCCGATCGACCCCCGCTGGTCGGCCCTCAAAGACCTGAAGCTCGACTAGCCCCCGCCGTGCGTTCGCAGTTGGTTCCGCTATCCGGAACCAACTGCGAACGCACTCAGCTGGGCGCCCCGAGAGCAGGCCCGAACCCTCGGCGCGCGCCAGATAGGCCGGGAAGGGCGGTCCTGAGCGAACCTCCCCTGTTCGTGAGTGAAGGGCCGCCCTTCCCGGCCCCTCGGAGCTCCTAAGAGCTAAGGAGCCTGATCGAGCTCGGGCGCCGGTTCTTCCTCGCGCCCCGCCAGCCGGTCACGCCCACGCTGGACGGCGGCCAGGAACTTCTGCAGGTTGACTTCGAGCGTGTTGAGGATCTCGTCGGCGTAGTCCTCGGCGCCGAGGCGGATTTCGCGCTCGCGGTTGCGGGCGTCCTCGACGATCTCGTCGGCGGCGCGCTCGGCCTGTTTGGTGACCTCCTCGTCGGAGATCAGGCGGGCCTGCTGCTCGCGCGCCTCACGGACGATCCGCTCGGCCTCGCGTTTGGCCTCGGCCAGCATCTCCTGGCGCTCCTTGACGATCCACCGCGCCTGCTTGATCTCCTCCGGGATCGTCGCGCGCATCTGATCGAGGAGGTCGTAGATCTCCTCGCGGTCGACACGCACCTGATCGGTCAGCGGGACCGGGCGGGCGTTGTGAACTACGTCGTCGAGTTTGTCTATGAGGACCAGGACGTCCATGAACGGTGGATAAGCCTACGTGTATGCGGGGATTTTGGCCAAGAAAGAGTTGACCTGGGCAAATTTGCAAGGAGATGCCCAGGAGGGGACGAGCGAAGGAAAGCCTACCTTGCCCGGCGGCTCACCGGTCGGAGAGGCGATCCGCGAGGGCGGCCGCGACCGTCGGCGGCACCAGGTCGGAGACGTTGCCGCCGAAGGTCGCCATTTCCTTCACCCCGGTCGAGGAGAGGAAGCTGTAGTGCGGCGAGGCGATCACGTAGATGCTCTCGATCCCGGGGTCGAGTTTGCGGTTCAGCTGCGCCATCTCGAACTCGTACTCGAAGTCGGAGATCGCCCGCATCCCCTTGACGATCGCGTGGGCGCCGTTCTCGCGGGCGAACTCGACCAGCAGCGTCGAGAAGATCTGAACCTCGACGTTGCCGTGCGCGGCGGTCGCGTCTTCGATGAACTCCTTGCGCTCCTCCGCCGTGAAGAGCGTGCGGTCCTTGCGCAGCGGGTTGTTGACGACGCCGACGATCACCCGGTCGAAGACCTTCGAGGTGCGCCCGATGATGTCGAGGTGGCCGTTGGTCACCGGGTCGTAGGTGCCGGGGCAGACCACGGTGCCGTTGCGCTCGCTCATCCCGCCCTCCGGTAGATCGATACGTCGGCGGCACCGTAGCGCCGCTGCCGGAGCAGCTCCAGGGAGGTGAGCGCCAGGGGGCGGCGGGCGCCGCTCTCGACCACGGCGCGTCCGTCGGCTGCCAGCACCCCGGGCAGGTGCATGTCCAGTTGCTCAGCCACGAGGTCGGCGAGTTTATATGGGGCATCGACGAAGACGAGGTCGAAGCGCGACGCGTCCGGCCGGGTGGCGGCCTCCGCCAGCCAGGTCCCGGCCTCGGCCCGGATCAACTCGGTGCGCCCGCCGAGCCCGAGCCGCTCGACGTTGCCGAGCGCCGGCCGCGTGTCGCGGTCGATCAGCGTCGCCCGGGCGGCACCGCGCGAGAGCGCCTCGATCGCCAGTGCCCCGGTGCCGCAGTAGAGGTCGAGGACGGCGGCGCCCTCGACCCGCTCGCCGAGCGTCGAGAAGATCGCCTCGCGCACCCGCTCCGAGGTCGGCCGCACCTTCCACCCCCGCGGCGCCACCAGCTGGCGGCCCTTGAACTCGCCCGCGATCACCCTCATTTGATCACCAACATGATCGGATCAAAGCGGGATCGGGTCGGCGGCGCCGGCGCCGAAGCGGCGACGGGCGGCCTCCAGCAGCGGGCCGAGGGCCGGGTCCCCGAGCGAGCCGTGCTCGCGCAACAGGGCGAGGACCTCTTCGCGGGCCTCGACCAGGGCGCGGCCGTCCTCGGGCAGCGAGGCGACGGCGAAGCGCGGCAGGCCACTCTGGCGGGTGCCGAGGATCTCCCCTTCGCCACGCAGTTCGAGATCGACCTCGGCGAGCTCGAAGCCGTCGCGGGTGCGCTCGACCGCGGCCAGCCGGCGACGCGCCATCTCCCCCGCCTCGCCGGCGAACAGCAGACACTGCGAGGGGTGCTCGCCGCGCCCGACCCGGCCGCGCAGCTGGTGGAGCTGGGAGACCCCGAAGCGCTCCGCCCCCTCGATCAGCATCACGGTCGCGTTCGGCACGTCGATGCCGACCTCGATCACCGTCGTCGCCACCAGCACGTCGGTCTCCCCCGCCGCGAATGCCGCCATCGCCGCGGCCTTCTCGGACGAGTGCATCTGGCCGTGGAGGAGCCCGACCCTGAAGTCCCGCAGCTCCCCGCGCCGCAGCCGCTCGGCCTCCTCCCCGGCCGCCTTGCCGGGCAGTTTCTCCGATGCCTCGACCAGCGGGCAGACGACGAAGGCCTGGCGCCCCTCCCGCAGGCGCGCCCGCAGGAACTCGTAGGCGACCTCGCGGTCGGCCTCGCCGACCACCTTGGTCGTCACCGGCTTGCGGCCCGCGGGCAGCTCGTGGAGCGCGGTCGTGTCGAGGTCGCCGTAGGCGGTCAGGGACAGCGTCCGCGGGATCGGCGTCGCCGTCATGTGAAGGACGTGCGGCGCCATCCCCTCGACCCCCTTGGAGTCGAGCGCGCGCCGCTGCTCGACGCCGAAGCGATGCTGCTCATCGACCACGCAGAGGCCGAGCCGGGCGAAGCGCACGGTCGGCTCGATCAACGCGTGGGTGCCCAGGATGAGTCCCAGCTCGCCGGAGGCGAGCTGGTCCAAGGCTTGCCGACGGGTCGAGGCAGGCGTGGCGCCAGTGAGTAACGCGAAGGGGATCGCCTCTTCGGCGAGCAGGCGGCCGAGGGTGATCGCGTGCTGCTCGGCGAGCGTCTCGGTCGGCGCCATCAGCGCCGCCTGGTGGCCGGCTTCGAGCGCCCGCAGCATCGCGTAGACGGCGACCACGGTCTTGCCCGATCCGACCTCCCCCATCAAGAGGCGCTGCATCGGCTCGCCGGAGTCGAGGTCGACGTCGATGTCGGCGAAGGCGGCGCGCTGGTCGGCGGTCGGGGCGAAGGGCAGAGACGTGAGCCAGCGCCCCACCATCTCCCCCGGACGCCCGAAGCGGGGCGCCGGCCGGGCCAGCCGGTGACTGCGCTTGCGGGTTGCCAGCAACGCCTGATGCAGGAACAGCTCTTCGAAACCGAGACGTCGTCGCGCCTCTTCGAGCTCCTCGGCGGACTCGGGGAAATGCGCTGCGTGGATCGCCGCGCCTACGGACCCCAGTTGACGCTTCGCTCGCAAATGCGCCGGCAGACCCTCGATCGCGTTCGGGGCCAGTTCAACCGCCTGCTCGGCCCATTCCCGGATCCTCTTGGGAGGGAGATCGTCCGTTGCGGGATGGACAGGGACGAATGAGCCTGATTTCTCTTCGACCGGCTCACCGGCCCCCGCCGGAGAGACCAGCTCCCATTCATTGACAGCAAGCCCTTTCGAGCTGCGCTTTCCCGTCAGCAAAAGGGTCGAGCCTTTTTCCAGCTTTCCGCTAATCCAAGGCTGGTTGAACCAGGTGGCTCTCACCTGGCCCGATTCGTCGCCCACCTTGACCCCGACCATGGTGAGTTTTCCTCGCCGGAACGGGCGGGGGGGATTGCCCATCACCGTCACCAGGACGGTGCCGGTCTCACCCTCCTCGAGCGACGCGAGGGGGCGAAGCTGGCGGTCGCGATGGCTCCTCGGGAAGCGGTAGAGGACGTCGCCGACAGTGGCGAGACCCGCCCTCCTCGCCGCCTCGGCGAGCTTCGGGCCGACGCCGTCGAGCGCCTCGACGCCGACCTCGAGCGCGCTCGGGCGCGGCCAGTGCACCGGGGCGCCCAGCAATTCGGCGCGGCTCGGCTCGCCGACGCCGGCGAAGCCACGCACCGCTACTGCGCCGCGAGCAGCCACCACCAGCTCGGCTGGCCCCCCTCGTGCTTCTCCAGCTCGACCCCCTCGGGCACGTGGGCGTCGACCCCGTCGAGGGGGATCGGGGCGTCGGCGCCGCCGATCACGGTGACGATCTCGGCCTCGGCGGCGAGCACCTCGATCGTCGCCAGCAGGGTCGACCCGGCGCCGCCCCAGGCGACGATCTCGCCATCGGCGAAGCCGACCGCGTCGCCCCGCTTGAAGCGGCCCCCGGCGTCGTCGCGGGCGGCCGGGGCGACACCGCCGGTGGCCACCTCCTCGAGCGCCGCCGCCAGCCGCTCCACGTTCTCGTCGAGGGCAGCCGCCGGATCGAACTCGACCAGCGCCAGCAGGCTCGCCTGCTGCGATGTCGCGGGCACCACCCGGGTCGGCTTGTCGGAGAGCTCGCAGGCGCGCTCCGCCGCCATGATCACGTTCGAGGAGCTGGGCAGGACCAGGACTTCCTCGGCCGCCGCGCCGTGGATCCCGGCGAGCAGCTCCGAGGTCGATGGGTTGAGCGTCTCGCCGCCGGGGACGACGTCGGCGCCGAGCTCGGCGAAGAGCCGTTCGAGCCCCTCCCCCGCCGCCACCGCGACCACCCCGGTCCGACCGGCCGCCAGCCGCGCGTCGCGTTCGGCGACCTGCTGGCGCATGTCGGCGACGTCGACGTTGCCGACCGTGCCGATCCCCTCGAAGATCTCCATCGCCGCCTCCGGGCGATCGGTGTGGACGTGGACCTTGAGCGTCGCTTCGTCGCCGACCACCAACACCGAGTCGCCGAGCGCCTCCAGCCGCGGCAGCACGGCGCGGTCGTCGAGTCCGGAGCCGGAGACGATGAAGTTGGTGCAGTAGCGGTAGCGGCTGTCCTCATGGTGGGGACGGGTGAGCCGCGGTGGCTCGCGGTGCGGGACCTCGGGCACCGGCGCGCCGTCGCCGCGCAGCCCGGCGACGATCCCGGCCATGATCAGCACCAGGCCGTGGCCGCCGGCATCGACGACCCCCGATTCGCGCAACACCTCGAGCTGCTCCGGAGTCCGGGCCACCGCCCGCTCGCCGTCGGCGATCGCCCGCTCCAGCACCTCGGCCAGGATCGCGTCCTGCTGCTCCTCGGAGACCTCGGTGCCGAGCCGCTGTTTGTCGGCCGAAAGGTGGGCGAGCTGGCGGGTCAGCGAGTGGGCCATCTCGCGGAAGACGGTCAGCATCGTCCCCTCGGCCGGTTCGCGCACCGAGTCGTAGGCCGCGTCGGCGGCCGAGGCGAAGGCGGCGGCGACCAGCAGCGGGTCGACCAGCTCCCCCGGCCGCGAGGCGAGCTCTTCGGCGGCGCCGCGGACGATCTGGGAGAGGATCACGCCGGAGTTGCCGCGCGCCCCCATCAGCGCCGCCCGCGCCAGAGCCTGGACCAGCGCCGTGCGCCCGACCTCGTCGACCGCACCGTCGTCGACCCGGTCGAGCTCCTCCAGCACCGAGCGCAGCGTCATCGCCATGTTGTCCCCGGTGTCGCCGTCGGCGACCGGGAAGACGTTGAGGTCGTTCACCTCCTGGCGCCGCGCCTCCAAGGAGGCCAGCGCAGAGCTGACGACCCGCCTGAAGCGGGCGATGGATGGATCGGGCATCTGGGCGTAAACCTAGTGACCGGGAGCGACGAGAGGCCCGAGTCGGTACCTTCATTCACTCTCTCGCCCCCGCGCGATCCCGCCGCGCCCAGCCACGAAGGAGATCAGCTTGCGCCGCTTCGCCACCTGGATCACCGGCCACCGCCTCGTGGTGATCATCGGCTGGATCATCGCCCTGCTCGTCATCGGCGCCATCGCGGGCAAGAAGGGCGCCGACTACTCCGAAGAATTCAAACTCCCGGCCTCCGACTCGACCGAGGCCTACGAACTGCTCGAAGACAGCTTCCCGCAGCAGTCCGGCGGCACCGCGACGATCGTCTTCAAGGCCGACGAAGGGGTCGAATCCCCCGCCGTCCAGAAGAAGATGGAAGGGGTCTTCAAGGCGGTCGAAGGCGAGCCGCACGTGACCGAAGTCGCCAGCCCCTACGGCGGTTCCGGCGGCGCCGCGGCGATCTCCGAAGACGGCAAGATCGCCTACGCGACGATCCAGTACGACGTCGCGCCCAACAAGCTCGACAAGTCGAGCACCGAAGACATCATCCACACCGCCCAGGGCGCCTCCGGCGAAGGCCTCGAAGTGCAGCTCGGCGGCCAGCCGGTCGAAGAAGCCAAAGAAGAAAGCGGCGACTCCTCGTTCGGGATCGGCCTGCTGGCGGCGATCATCATCCTGCTGCTCGCCTTCGGCTCGGTGGTCGCGATGGGGCTGCCGATCATCACCGCGCTCTTCTCGCTCGGCGTCGGGCTCAGCCTGGTCACGCTGGGGACCTACGTGCTGAAGACGGCGAACTTCGCCCCCGTGCTGGCGGCGATGATCGGGCTCGGGGTGGGGATCGACTACGCGCTCTTCATCCTCACCCGCTTCCGCAACAACCTCGACGAAGGGTTCGAGCCGCGCCAGGCGGCGATCAACGCCGTCGACACCGCCGGTCGCGCCGTGCTGTTCGCGGGCTCGGTGGTGATCATCGCCCTGATGGGGATGTTCCTGCTAAACATCACCTTCCTCTATGGCGTCGCGGTCGCCGCCGGGCTCTCGGTGCTGCTGACGATGATCGGCGCGCTGACCCTGCTGCCCGCGCTGCTCGCCTGGGTCGGCCACCGGGTCAACAAGTGGAAGATCCCGGGGCTGGCGGGCGGCCGCAACACCACCCGCGAAGACACCAAGTGGTACGCCTGGAGCCGCTGGATCCAGAGGCGGCCGTGGACCGCCGCGATCGTCTCCGGCGCCATCCTTCTCCTCCTCTGCGTGCCGGCCCTGAGCCTCCGCCTCGGCGTCAACGACGCGGGCACCAACCCGAAGGGCCAGACGACGCGCGAAGCCTACGACCTGCTCGCCGAAGGCTTCGGGCCCGGCTTCAACGGCCCGTTCACGATGGTCGCCAAGCTGCCCGCGCCGGGCAAGGGAGAAGGCATCGAAACCCTCTGTAAGGAACTCGAAGGCGAAGAAGGCGTCGCCTCGGTCACCAAGGTCACCTTCAACGAAAAGGAAACCGTCGGCCTCTGCCAGGTCTACCCGACCACCTCGCCGCAGAGCGCCGAGACGACCGACCTGCTCGACCACATCCGGGGCGACGTGATCCCGCCGATCGAGGCGAAGACCGGCGCCGTCCTCCACGTCGGCGGCATCACCGCGATCTTCGAGGACTTCGGCGACGCGATCTCGGAAAAGCTGCCGCTCTACATCGGCGTCGTGATCCTGCTCTCGGCGCTCCTGCTGATGGCCGTCTTCCGCTCGGTGCTGGTGCCGCTGAAGGCGATCCTGATGAACCTGCTGTCGATCGGCGCCGCCTTCGGCATCACCGTCGCGGTGTTCCAGAAGGGCTGGGGGGCGAGCGTGATCGGGGTCGACCAGACCGGGCCGATCATCGCCTTCTTCCCGATCTTCCTGTTCTCGATCGTCTTCGGGCTCTCGATGGACTACGAGGTGTTCCTGATGTCGCGCATCCACGAGGAGTGGGAGCGCAAGAAGGACGCCTCGGAGGCGGTCACCCGCGGCCTCGCCCTGACCGGGCGGGTGATCACCGCGGCGGCGGCGATCATGATCACCGTCTTCGCCTCCTTCATGCTCGGTGACGAACGGGTGGTGAAGCTGTTCGGCCTCGGCCTCTCCTCGGCGGTCCTGGTCGACGCGCTGATCATCCGCTCGGTCCTGGTCCCGGCGATCATGCAGCTGTTCGGCAAGGCGGCCTGGTGGATGCCCGACTGGCTCGGCCGGATCCTGCCGAACCTCGCCGTCGAGCCCGCGGACCATCCCGCCGACGGAGCCGCGAAACCGGCGGTCGCCACCGAGAGCGAGTAAGTCGTCACACGGCGTCTGCGTTTACCCCCATCCATAGGGGGTGAATGCAGACGCTAGGCGGCCTTGGTGACCTTGTTGCTCTTCAGGCAGCGGGTGCAGACGTAGGCACGGAGCGGGCGGCCGTCCTCCTCGATCCGGACCTTCTGCAGGTTCGGCTCGAAGCGGCGCTTCGTCGCGACCATCGAGTGGCTGCGGGACTGCCCGAACCCGGGCTTCTTGCCGCAGCTGTGACATACCTTCGCCATAAGGACGGAGGATGGTAGCCGGTCAGCCGACTCGGCGCTTCAGCAGCGCCATCCGCGCAACGGTGAGCGCCGCGTTGCGCCCCTGGTCGCGTTTGTCGCCGCCGGCCCGGGCCAGCGCCTGCTCCATCGTGTCGCAGGTGATCACCCCGAAGGCACAGGGGACGCCGGTCTGGAGCTGGACGTCCTGGACGCCGCGGGCCGCCTCGGCGCAGACGAAGTCGAAGTGGGCGGTCTCGCCGCGGATCACGACGCCGAGGCAGGCGACCCCGGCGAAATCGCCGCTCGCGGCCAGCAGCTTCGCCGCGAAGGGAAGCTCGTAGGCGCCGGGCACCGAGTGGTGCTCGACCCGGCCGCCGCGCACCCCGGCCAGCTCGAAACCGGCGTCGGCGCCCGCTTCGAGCCGTCGCGCCAGGTCCTCGTAGAAGCGGCCGACGACGACCGCGAAGCGGAGCGTCCCCAGCGCCTCGCGCTCGGACGGGTCGAACTGCTCGAGGAAGGCGCCCCCCTCAGCCATCGCCGCCGGGGCCCTGGCGGCCGCGCTCGGAATCGCGTTCCTCCTCTTCGTGGAGCATTTCCTCGTCGAGGTCGAGCCCCTGGTGATGGAGGATGTGGCCCATCTTGTCGCGCTTGGTGCGCAGGTAGGCCTCGTTGTGGACGTTGGGCGCGGACTCGATCGGCACCTGCTCGGTTACCGAGAGGCCGTACCCCTCCATGCCGACGATCTTTTTCGGGTTGTTGGTGATGATCCGGATGCTGGTCAGTCCCAGGTCGCCGAGGATCTGGGCGCCGATCCCGTAGTCGCGCAGGTCGGCGGGCAGGCCGAGCTTCAGGTTGGCTTCGACCGTGTCGGCGCCCTCCTCCTGCAGTTTGTAGGCGCGCAGCTTGTTCAGCAGGCCGATCCCCCGCCCCTCCTGGGAGAGGTAGAGGAGGACGCCACGGCCCTCGCGCTCGATCATCGCCAGCGACGCCTCCAGCTGCTCGCCGCAGTCGCAGCGCATGCTGTGGAAGACGTCGCCGGTGAGGCACTCGCTGTGGACGCGGACGAGCACGTCCTCGACCCCGTCGACGTCGCCTTTGACCATCGCCACGTGGTGTTTGTCGTCGACCAGCGAGCGATAGCCGACCGCGGTGAAGTCACCGAAGGCGGTCGGCAACGCCGTCGCCACCACCCGTTCGACCAGCTTCTCGGTGCGCCGCCGGTAGGCGATCAGGTCGGCGACCGTGATCATCTTCAGGTCGTGCTTCTCGCAGTACGGGATCAGGTCGGGGACGCGCGCCATCGAGCCGTCGTCGTTCATCACCTCGCAGATCACCCCGGCCGGGATCAGGCCGGCGAGGCGGGCCAGGTCGACGCTCGCCTCGGTGTGGCCGGTGCGCTCCAGCACGCCGCCCTCTTTCGCCTGCAGCGGGAACATGTGGCCGGGGACGACGAGGTCGCGCGGCCCCGAGTCGGGGTCGATCGCCACCTGGATCGTGTGGGCGCGATCGTGGGCGGAGATCCCGGTGCTGACCCCACCCGCCGCCTCGATCGTCACCGTGAAGGCGGTCTGCAGCGGCGCCTCGTTCTTCGCCGCCATCAGGTTGAGGCCGAGCTTGCGGCAGCGCTCCGGGGTCAGCGCCAGGCAGATCAGCCCGCGTGCCTCCTTCGCCATGAAGTTGACCGCCTCCGGCGTCGCGAACTGCGCCGCCATCACCAGGTCGCCCTCGTTCTCGCGGTCTTCGCCGTCGCAGACGACGACCATGCGGCCGCGGCGGATCTCTTCGATCGCCTCCTCGATCGTCGCGAAGGCGCTCTCGGTCTCGGTGGTGGTCTCGTTGCTCACGCTTGCTCCTTTCCCGCGAATGGTGACAGCAGCCGCTCCACGTACTTGGCGACGACGTCGACCTCGACGTTCCAGGCGTCGCCGACGGCGGCGTCGCCGAGGTTGGTCCGCTCCAGCGTCTCGGGGATCAGCGAGACCTCGATCCAGCCCTCGCCGAGCGCGGCGACGGTGAGGCTGACCCCGTTCAGCGCGACCGAGCCCTTGTCGACGACGTAGCGGAGGAGCTCCTCGGGGAGCTCGACCCGGACACGGCGGGCGAAGCCGTCCTCGGTGATCCCGGTGACCCGGCCGGAGCCGTCGGCGTGGCCCTGGACGATGTGGCCGCCGAGGCGCTCGTCGGCCCGCGTCGCGAGCTCCAGGTTGACCCGGGCGCCGGGCGTGAGCGCGCCGATCACGGTCACCGCCAGCGTCTGGTTCATCGCCTCGGTGGCGAAGCCGTCGGCGTCGGCGTCGGTCGCGGTCAGGCAGACGCCGTTGACGGCGATCGAGTCGCCGAGCCCGATCTCGGGGCCGAGCCGCGTCCTGATCCGAAGCCGTGCGCCCGCGGCGCCGCCCTCGACGGTCTCGACGCTGCCGATGTCCTGCACCAGTCCGGTGAACATCACCACTCCTTGAATCGGGTCCGGATCAAAGTGTCCTCCCCCACCGTCTCGGCCCGCGTCGCGTCGCCTTCGAGGCGGGTCGGCGGCAGCGCGGGGGCGGGCCCGCCGAGGACCAGCGGGGCGACGAAGACGCGCGCCTCGTCGATCTGCCCGGCGGCGGCGAAGGCGCCGACCAGCGTCGCGCCGCCCTCCAGCAGGAGGCTGGTGAGGCCGCGGCGGCCGAGCTCGGCAAGCGCCGCCTCCACCCGGGCCGCGGGCGTCTCCCCGGCGGCCGCGACCGTCTCGACGCCGGCCGCGAGCAGCGCTTCGAGCCGACGCCGGTCGGCGTCGGGGCCATGGACGACGGTGAGCGGCGCTTCGCCCGTCGTCGCCACCAGCTGCGAGTCGAGCGGCAGGCGGGCGGCGGAGTCGAAGACGACGCGGACCGGGCGGCGGGCTTCGCCGCCCATCCGCGCGGTCAGCAGCGGGTCGTCGGCGAGCGCCGTGCCGATCCCGACCGCGATCGCGTCGCATTCGCCGCGCCAGACGTGAACCAGCTCGCGGCTGCGCTCGCCGGAGATCCAGGGCGAGGCGCCCGCCGCGGTCGCCGTGCGACCGTCGAGCGACATCGCGGTCTTCCAGATCACCAGCGGCAGGCCGCCGATGCCGTGCTTGCGGAACGACTGGTTGAGGAGGCGGGCGGCGCGGGCGACCTCGTCGTCGGGGTCGATCAGCTTGACCTCGATCCCGGCCGCGCGCAGCTGGTCGGGGCCGCGGCCCGAGGCCTTGGCGCTCGGATCGCCGGAGGCGATGCAGACGCGGCCGATGTCGGCCTCGACGATCGCCTCGACGCAGGGCGGCTGGCGACCCTGGTGGGCGCAGGGCTCGAGCGTCACGTACAGCGTCGCCCCGGCGGGGTCCTCGCCGCGGCGCGCGGCGTCGGCGAGCGCCGCCCGCTCGGCGTGCAGCCCGCCGAGCTCGGCGTGGAAGCCCTCGCCGATAACCTTCCCGTCGCGGACGACGACCGCGCCGACCAGCGGATTGGGGCTGACCCGACCGCGGCCGCCCTCGGCCAGCGCGAGCGCCCGCCGCAGGAATTCAGAGTCGCCTGGTGTAGTTGACTGATCAGTCAATCAGCCGATTCTAGCCGCGCCGGCACCACGCTTCGACCCCCACCCCACGTACTCTGGGGACCGCCTTTGAAGTTGATCATCCAGATTCCCTGCCTGAACGAGGAAGAGACGCTGCCGGCGACGATCGCCGACCTGCCGCGCTCGCTCGAGGGCTTCGACAGCGTCGAGCTGCTCGTCGTCGACGACGGCTCGACCGACCGCACCGTCGCGGTGGCGCGCGAATGCGGGGTCGAGCACATCGTCCGCCTCACCAACAACAAGGGGCTCGCGGCCGGATTCCAGGCCGGGCTCGACGCCTGCCTGAAGCTCGGCGCCGACGTCGTCGTCAACACCGACGCGGACAACCAGTACGCGGGCGCCGACGTCGCCAAGCTGGTCGCGCCGATCCTCGCCGGCGAGGCCGACATGGTGGTCGGCGACCGCCAGGTCGAGGGGATCGAGCATTTCTCCGACTCCAAGAAACAGCTCCAGCACTGGGGCAGCTGGGTGGTCCGCCGCGTCTCCAACACCGAGGTCACCGACACCACCTCCGGCTTCCGCGCCTACAACCGCGAGGCGGCCCTGCAGCTCTCGGTGGTCGACAACTTCACCTACACGCTGGAGAGCCTCGTGCAGGCGGGCAAGATGCTGGTCGCCGTCGACGAGGTGCCGGTGGCCACCAACCCGCAGACGCGCGAGTCGCGCCTCGCCGGATCGACCGGCGACTACGTGCGGCGCAACGCGCCCGCGATCCTGCGGATCTACGCGCGGTATGAGCCGCTGCGCGCCTTCGTCACCGCGGCGATCGTGGTCGGCGTGCTGGCCGTGATCGCCTGGCTGCCGTTCCTGATCGACGCGATCTTCAACGGCAACTCGAGCGGCCACATCCAGTCGCTGATCCTCGGCGCGGTGCTGATGATCGCCGCCGTGCAGCTGTTTGCGCTCGGCGTGATCGGGGACCTGCTGGCCGGGCAACGGGTGATGACGCAGCGGGTCTTCGAGCGGGTCAGGCGGGTCGAGCTGGCGCTCGGCGTGCCGCCCTCGCACTACGAGAAGGGAGGGGACCCCACGAGGGGGTCCGAGTCGGAGGCCCCGACCCGGGTGGTCGATCCGTGAGCTCCGACAACGGGCACTCGACCGCCGGGGTGGCGCTGCAGCGCGACGAGGCGGTCTCCGCCGAACAGTACGGCAAGACGGCGGGCTTCCTCGCGGTCGGGGTCGGCATCACCGGGGTGATGACCTACGGCTTCTTCCTGGTCGCCTCCCACACCCTCTCGACCACCGACTACGGGCAGATCTCGATCCTCTGGTCGGCGGTCTTCATCACCATCTCCACCCTCTGCTGCCCGATCGAACAGCTGCTCTCGCGCCACGTCTCCGAGCGGATGGCGAAGGCGGAACCGGTCGGCCAGACGATCCGCGTCGCGGCGACCATCCAGCTCGGCCTCTCGCTGACCTTCGCGGTGCTCGCGCTCGCCTTCCGCGACCCACTCCAGAACGGCCTCTTCGACGGCAACGAAACCCTCTACTGGGTCTACTTCTCCTCGGTCCTCTGTTACGCGGTCAGCTACTTCGCCCGCGGCTTCCTGGCCGGCAGCCAGCGGTTCAAACTGTTCGTCGGCCTGATCCTCTCGGAATCGTGCTTCCGCACCCTGTTCGCGGTGCTGGTCGCCGCGGGTGTCCTGCACGGTCAGGCGGCGGTCGCCTTCGGCATCGTCGCGGCGCCGATCCTCGGGCTGATCATCGTGCCGATGATCTTCTTCCGCCGCCACGTCGAGGAGCGCGCCGCAGCCTCGGCGGCCCCGCCGCCCGAGGGCGAGGAGCACGAGCACTTCTCGATCCTCCATGGCGGCGGATTCGCCGCCGCGGTGCTGCTGATCATGTTCTCCGAACAGGCCTTCCTCAACGCCGGGCCGATCATCACCGGCGCGCTCGAGGGCGCCACCGCGGCGGCCTACATCTTCAACGTGCTGATGCTGGCGCGGGCGCCGCTGCAGCTCTTCCAGTCGGTCTCGACCTCGATCCTCCCCCACCTCACCCGCCTCCATACCTCCGAGGAGCCCGATTCCGACCGGGAATTCGGCCACACCGTGCGGATGGTGCTGCTCGGGATCGGGGCCTTCACCGCGCTGGTCACGGTCGTCGTCCTGATCGCCGGGCCGAAGTGCATGGAAATCGCCTTCGGCGACAAGTACAGCTACGACCGCCTCGGCCTGCTGCTGGTGACCTTCGGGATGGGCCTCTACCTCTCCTCGGTGACCCTCAACCAGGCCGGTGTGGCGCAGGGCCAGGTGCGGCGCTGCGCGGTCCGCTGGATCACCTGCGCGGCGGTCTTCATCGGCTGGAACTTCCTGCCGATCATCGGCGACCAGCAGCGTCGCGTCGAGGTCGGCTTCCTGCTCGCCGCCGCCGTCCTCTTCACCCTCCTCTGGTGGGTCTACACCCATCCGAAGGAAGCTCATCCCGAGGATGTGCCCCAACCCGGCTCCCCGGAGGAGATCGAGGCAAGGTTGGCGGCGTTCGACGAGAACGTCTGACAGCGGTGCGAAGGGAGCGCGTGCGTTGCACGCTCGCCTAGGGTCCCTGGATGGGGCATCACGATGCCGTCCTGATCTTGATAGCGGGCGTCCTCCTGGCGGCCGGGATCGCGGGGGCGCTGCTGGCCGACCAGGTGCGGGTGCCGGCGCTGCTGCTCTTCCTCGGCCTCGGGATGCTGGCCGGGTCGGAAGGCATCGGCGGGATCGACTTCCAGAACTACGACCTGGCGCGGACGCTGGGGACGATCGCGCTGGTCCTGATCCTTTTCGAGGGCGGGCTCACCTCGGGTTGGTCGGAGATCCGCCCGGTGCTCGGCACCGCGGCCTCGCTGGCCACCCTGGGGACGCTGGCGACGGCGCTCCTCGCCGGGGTCGCGGCGAAGGTGATCTTCGACCTCACCTGGCTCGAAGGGCTGATCGTCGGCTCGGCGATCGCCGCCACCGACTCGGCCGCGATCTTCGCGGTGCTGCGCAACTCGACCCTGGAGAAGCGGCTGGCGCGCTCGCTCGAGGGCGAGTCGGGGATGAACGACCCGGTCGCCCTGCTGCTCGTGATCGGCTTCATCGAATGGATACAGCAACCGGGGTACGGCGCCGCCGACATGCTCGGGCTGATGGCGCTGAAGCTGGCGGTCGGGGTCGTCGTCGGGTTGCTCCTCGGACGGGCGGCGGTCTGGATGCTGAGCCGGATCGAGCTCCCTTCCGACGGGATCTACCCGGTGGCGACGGTCGCCGCGGCGGCGCTCGCCTACGGCGTCTCGGAGATCGCCCATGGGTCGGGGCTGCTCGCCGTCTACCTGACCGCGCTGGCGCTCGGCTCGGCCCGGATCCCGGCCAAACGCAGCGTCGTCTCCTTCCACGAGGGGCTCGGCTGGGTGTCCCAGATCAGCCTCTTCATCCTGCTCGGGCTGCTGGTCTTCCCGGGCGACCTGGGCAGTGTGGCGGGCAAGGGGCTGGCGCTCTCGGCGGTCCTGATCTTCGTCGCCCGGCCGCTGGCGACCTTCGCCGCCACCGTCTTCTCGCCGCTGAACGTGCGCGAGAAGCTGATGCTCGGCTGGGCCGGGCTGCGCGGCGCGACGCCGATCTGGCTGGCGACCTTCCCGGTCGTCGCCGGGGTGCGGAGCGGCGAGGAAGAGTTCGCGATCGTCTTCTTCGTCGTCGTCACCTCGACCCTGGTCCAGGGAGCGAGCTTCGAGCCGCTGGCGAAGCGCCTGCGCCTGACCACCGACGAGCCGGCGCTGCCGCGGCGCCTCTTCGAGTCGGGGCGGATCAGGGAGATGGGCGGCGACATCGTCGCCTTCCGCCTGCCCCCCGGCGCCGCCGCGGCGGGCCATCCGGTCCGCGATCTCGGGCTGCCCCGCGAGGCGCTCCTCAACGTGATCGTCCGCGACGGAGACGCGATCCCGCCGCGCGGCTCGACCGAGCTGCGCGAGGGCGACGAGCTCCACGTCCTGGTGCGGGGCGAGCTGCGCGAGGAGGTCGAGCGGCTGACCGAACGCTGGGTGAAGGGACCGGTCGGCAAACCGCCGCCCCCGCCACTGCCGCGCCGCGCCGCCTCCCAGGTCTTCTCGGTGCGCCCGCTGCGCGCCGGTGAGGACGCCGAGACCCCGAGCGAGATCGACGGGATCGGGGTCGAGGCGGTCCTGCGCAGCCGTCGCGACGAGATCGGCGCGATGGCGGCGCTCGCCGATGGCCGCTACGCGGTGACCAGCGAGGAGCTGGTCGCCATAGGCGGCCGCCGCGCCCTGGCCGGCTGGTGTGAGCGCCGCGCCGAGGCGGCGGATCTTGACGCCGACGAGAAGGCTTGGCTGCAGGAGGTCACCGGCGCCCTGATCGCCAGGGGCCGCAGGCGTTAGACGATCGACCCGAGGAACTCGGTCAGGTGGAAGGGAACGCGGAAGGGACGCGGCCGTCCCGGCCACGACCCCGGCAGGGTGTGGCCGTGGCCGGGACGGCCGAGGGTTCGGGGAGAGGGCGTGGGGGGATCGGCGTGCTCCGGGGAGAGAGGCGCGTGTTCCTCCACGAAGGCCGTTGAAGTCCACTCTTCCGTGAGCGTTCCCCATCAGGCCCACCACGATCGTGCCCTCCGGACCGGAGGGGAGACGCGTGAGGATCTGTCAAGTCCCCGGCATCTTCCATACCTCCGTGTGAACTTCCCTGCGAACCCCTCACGTCCCGGGGACGCACCTCGGACGGGCGCCCCCGGCGGCAAAGATCGACCCCCTACAGCCCGAGGTCCCGTACGCCCGCCTCGTTCCAACCGAGATGGTGCGCGACCTCGTGGAAGACCGTGCGGGTGATTTGCTGCCTGAGCAGGCTTGGGTCGAAGCCGAAGTCGCGCTCGAGGGTGTCCTGGTAGATCACGATGTGGTCGCGGAAGTTGTCGCGGGCCATGGTGTCGCCGATGTAGTGGCCGTAGGCGTGGAACTCGTGACCGCGGTCGGAGATGACGATCGGGACGTCCTTGAGCACGTCCTGCACCTCGCCCGGCAAAGCGTCGATCGCCTCGATCACCGCTTCTTCGAACTCACTCGGCTGCGGCTGGCCGGGCGGCATCTGCGCCAGCAGCTCACTGCGTGTCGCGATCCGCCGGTACTCCTCCTCGGGCATCTCGCCGCGACCGAAGAGCATCGCCGCGAGCGCGGCGAACACCACGACCCCGGCTCCCCCTGCGACCCACGCCCCGAGCCCGCTGACTCGCTCCCAAGAGAACGGGTCATCGACCAGCAAGATCCCCAGCCCGACGAGAAAGCAGGCCGCAACGACGACTCGAGCCGAGGTTGAGAGCCGCTCACTCATCCCTTCAGCGTAGACCGGTGGAGGGAGCCGGGGGTGACCCTGAGCGAACCTCCCCGCAGTTCGTGAGCGAAGGGTCACCCCCGGCTCCCTCCGGGCGCTCCCGACCCTTCTCAGGAAGCGCCGGCGGCGCCGGCGATCGCCTGATACGCCGCCGCGGGATCTGCGGCACCGAAGATCGCCGAGCCGGCGACGAAGAGGGACGCTCCCGCAGCAGCGATCGGTCCCGCCGTCTCGGTGTCGATGCCGCCGTCGACCTCGATCGCCGCGGCGCCGATCAGCGGGCGCAGGCGTTCGACCTTGTCGGGCGAGGAGGCGATGAACGACTGGCCGCCCCAGCCCGGGTTGACGCTCATGCAGAGGACCACGTCGGCAAGGCCGCGCAGCTCGGCGACCGCCTCGACTGGCGTCCCCGGGTTGATCGCGACGCCGGCGCAGCAGCCGAGGTCGTGGATCGCCGCCAGGGTGCGGTTGGCGTGCGGGGTCGCCTCGGCGTGGAAGGTGATCGAGTCGGCGCCCGCCCTGGCGAACTCCTCGATCTGGCGCTCGGGCGCCTCGATCATCATGTGGACGTCGATCGCCCCGCCCGCGGCGTGGACGAGGTCGGCGACGGCGCCCGCGACCAGCGGCCCGATCGTGATCGGCGGGACGAAGTGCCCGTCCATCACGTCGACGTGGATCACCCGCGCCCCGGCGGCCATCACCTCCTCGACCTGGGCGCCGAGCCGGGCGAAGTCGGCGGAGAGGATCGACGGCGCCACCCGGGGGGCGGCGATCAGCTCACGGAAGCGCTCGCTCATGGCGCCCAGCCTACGTCGGTTTCAGCATCGATGCCCCGCACGTCTGGCACTGCATGTCCGCGGTGTGGGTCATCCGCGCGATCGTCTGGTGTTCGCCGCACTCGGGGCACTGGGAGACGAGTTCGAAGCGGCTCAGACAGTTGACGCAGCGCAGCCGGCCGGGCAGCTGGGTGGGGCGCAGCCAGGGCTCGCCGCAGTTCGGGCAGGGCGCCCGATCGAGCACGCTGCTGGTGGCGCCGGGCTCGGACATCGGCTAATCATGGCGGGTCAGGCGGGCGATGAAGAAGCCGGTGGTGCGGTCGCGGTCGGGGCGCAGCTGCAGCGTGCGCGGCTCGTGTGGCGAGGCCAGCTCCGGGGCGAGCGCGCCGAGGTCGTCGAGCGCGAGCGGCGGCACCTGGTCCGCGGCGGAGGCTTCGAGCAGCGCCCTGATCCGGTCCTCGTTCTCGCGCCGCGAGATCGTGCAGGTCGAGTAGACGAGCGTCCCGCCCGGCCGCAGCACCTTCGCCGCGCCGAGCAGCGCCTGCTCCTGCACCGCCGCCACCCGCTCGATCGTGCGCGGGGATTTACGCCAGCGCGCGTCGGGGCGCGAGGCGAGGGTGCCGAGATCCGAGCAGGGCGCATCGAGAAGCACCCGGTGGAAGCCCTCGGGCATCGGCAGCGAGGTCGCGTCGCCCTCGAAGACGGTGACGCCGTGGAGGTCGAGCCGCCGCGCCTGGGCAGAGATCTCGGCGGCCCGGCGCTCGTCGAGCTCGACCGAGATGACCTCGCCGCGATCCTCCATCCGCGCCGCGATCTGGCCGGTCTTGATCCCCGGCCCTGCACAGAGGTCGAGGATCGTCTCCGCCGGACGGGGGCCGAGCACCTCGACCACCGCCGCCGACCCGCGGCTCTGCGGAGTCAGCATCCCGTCGGCGACCAGCCGCGGCACCGAATCGCCTACCCGTCCCGAGAAGACCATCGACTCGGGGACAGCCAGCGGCCACTCCCCCGCGGCCGAAGAGACGTCGATGCCCTCGCCGCGCAGTCGCGCCACCAGGTCGGCGCGCGCCTCGGCGTCGGCCGCCCGCATCGCCACCTCGGCGGGCTGGTTGCAGGCCGCGAGCAGTGAGCGCGTCGCCTCGCCGCCGAGCTCCTCCCACCACATCTGGGCGAGCCAGAGCGGCGCCGAGTGGGCGACCGCGGCGCCCTCGGGGGTCGAGTCGTCGCCGAGCAGGTCGGCGTTCAGCTCCTCGCGCTCGCGCGCCGCGCGCCTGAGGATCGCGTTGACGAAGCCGGAGGCGTGGGCGGCCTTGGCGATCTTCACCAGCTCCACCGCCTGGTCGACGGCGGCGTGGTCGGGCGTCCCGTCGGCGAAGAGCAGCTCGAAGAGGCCGAGGCGGAGCGCCGCGGCGACCGGCGGGTCGAGCAGGCGCATCGCCCGCCCCGACAGCCGTTCGATCGCCGCGTCGGACGTCCCCCGCCGCTGCACCGCGCCGTAGGCGAGGCGCTGCCCCTGCGCGCGGTCGCGCCCGGCCAGGCCAAGGCGCTCCGCCCCGGCACGGAAGGCAAGCTCGGTATGGGCGCCGCGCTCGAAGGTCTCGCGCAAGACCTCGAAGGCGAGCGCCCGCGGCGCCGCTACGGGCATCGGCATCCCTTCTCCGCATTTACCCCCGCGGAGGAGGGGTAAATGCGGACGCTCGCGTCGGCGCTCACGCGAGCGTCGGCGGCTCGTGGCCGCGGAGATAGTCGGCGGCGCTCATCGGCTTGCCCCCGGCGGGCTGGACGGTTTCGAGGCGGAGCACTCCGTCGCCCGTGCCGATTACGAGGGCATCTCCATCCGCCGCAACCTGACTGATGGCAGGTGAGGTTGCGGCGGATGGAGATGCCTTACGCACCCCCAACCGCTCGCCACCCTCGAGTTCCAGATACGCCCCGATGTGCGGGGTCAGGGCTCTTACCTTCGCCGCCAGGTCGGCGGCGCTCTCATGCAGATCCAGGCGCCGATCCTCCGTGGTGATCTTCTCCGCGTAGGTCACCGCCGCCTCGTCCTGCTCGGTGAACGCGAGGGTGCCGTCCCCGAGCAGGTCGAGAGCCTCGACCAGGAGGTCGCCGCCCAGCTCCGCCAGCCGCGACGCCACCGTCCCGTAGTCGTCCTCCTCCCCCAGCTCGACCGCCGCCCGCAGCGCCACCGGTCCCGAGTCGAGCCCGGCGGTGAGGCGCATGACGCAGACGCCGGTGCGGCGGTCCCGGGCCATGATCGCCCGCTCGATCGGGGCCGCGCCGCGCCAACGCGGCAGCAGCGAGGGATGCACGTTGAGGACCTCCGTGAGGCTGAGGAGCGGCTCGCGGATCAGCTGCCCGAAGGCGCAGACGAGGAGCGCCTCCGGCGCGGCGGCGCCGAGCCGCTCGACCGCGTCGGGGTCGTTGACGTCCCCCGCCTGCAGCAGGTCGATCTCCCGCTCCCGCGCCAACTCCGCCACCGGCGGCGGCGCGACCCGGCGGCCACGGCCCTGGCGGCTGTCGGGCGGGGTGACGACGAGGGCCGGCGCGTGTGGAGAATCGAGGAGCCGGCCGAGGACGGTGGCGGCGAAGTCCGAGGTGCCGAGGTAGACGGTCCTCACGCGTCGGTGCGCGGCTCGCGAAGCTCCTCGCCGGGATCGTCCCCGTCCTCGACGGGCGGGTGGTAGCTGCCCCCTTCGCGGAGCGCCCGCAGCGCCGCCTTGCGTTGCGCGCGCTCCGTGCGGTCGAGGATCAGCACCCCGTCGAGGTGGTCGATCTCGTGCTGGAGCACCCGTGCCTCGAGGCCCGAGGCCTCGATCGTGACCGGCTCGCCGTCGACGTCGCGGCCGGTGAAGCGGGCATGGAGCGGGCGCTCGACGTCGACGGTCACCCGCGGCAGGCTGAGGCACCCCTCCTCGGCGATCGCCTCTTCGTCGGAGAGCCACTCGACCTTCGGGTTGACCAGGGCGGCGGGCTCGTTGTCGGAGCCGGCCTGGAAGACCAGCAGCCGGCGCAGCACGCCGAGCTGGGTGGCGGCGAGGCCGACGCCCATCCCCTCCTGCATGATCCTGATCATCCGGTCGACCTCGGCGCGCAGCTCGGGGCCGAACTCCTGCACCGGGGAGGCGCGGCTCTTCAGCACCGGGTCGCCGAACTTGACCACGTGGGCAAGGGCCGCTTCGCGGCGCTCGATCAGCCGCTGGTGGAGCTCCTCCTCGTCGTCTGCGGCGTCAACCGTGTGCTCGTCGCTCACCGCTCGATTGTAAAGCGCGCTCATTGAGGGTCGACGTCGACGCCGATCGCAACTTCGCGCAGGGCGCGATCGGCGGCGTGGCGCTCGACCGTGGCGCGGGCCGCGGCCACCGTCCCGGCGCGATCCTGCGCCTTGACCAGGAGGCGGCGCCGGTGCCGTCCCCGCACCCGGAACATCGGCGCCGGCCCGAGCAGCTCGGAGTCGACCGGGAGGCGGGAGCGCAGGTCGGCGGCGATCGCGGCGGCGGCCGCGTCGACCTTCTCCTCGGCCTCCGAGGAGAGGTTGACCCGCAGCAGGTGCGAGTAGGGCGGATAGCGGAGGGCGCGGCGGCGCTCCAGCTCGCCCGCGAGGAAGCCCGCCGAGTCGTGGGCGGCGGCGCGCTCGATCGAGGCGGCGCCGGGCGCCAGCGTCTGCACCATCACCTCTCCCCCGGCCTCGCCGCGCCCCGAGCGTCCCGCCAGCTGGGCGACCATCGCGAAGGTGCGCTCCTCGGCGCGGAAGTCGGGGAAGCGCAGGGTCGCGTCGGCGTCGAGGATCGCACTCAGCGTCACCTCGGGGAAGTCATGGCCCTTGGCGACCATCTGGGTGCCGACCAGGACGGCGCTCGCCGCCTCGCCGAATTCGGCCAGGATGCGGGCGTGGGCGCCGCGCCGCGCGGTGGTGTCGGAGTCGAGGCGGAAGACCGGCATCGGATCGAGGCGCTCGCGGACGAGCTCCTCGATCCGCTCCGTCCCGGCACCGGCCCGGGCCAGCGTCGTCGAGGCGCAGACCGGGCAGGCACGTGGCGCCGGCTCGGCGTGCGCGCAGTGGTGGCAGACGAGGCGGCCCGACTCGCGGTGGACGATCAGCGAGACATCGCAGTTGGGACAGCCCCAGTGGTGCCCGCAGGAGCGGCAGGTGAGCCAGGGCGCGAAGCCGCGCCGGTTGATCATCACGATCGCCTTGCGACCGGCGGCGCGGACCACCTCCAGCGCCGCCCAGGTGTCGGCGTGGAGCGGACCGGAGCGCGGATCGACCTCGCGCATGTCGACGACATCGACCGGCGGCATGCGGAGGCCGTCGACGCGGCGGGGGAGCTCCAGGCGGGGGAGCTCGAGCCAGGTCTCCGGCCGCGGCGTCGCGGTCCCGGCGACGAGGACGGCACCATGCTCGCGGGCGCGGCGGCGGGCGACGGCGCGGGCGTCGTAGGTCGGGTCGCCCTCCTGCTTGTAGGAGGGGTCGTGCTCCTCGTCGATGACGACCAGGCCGAGGTCGCGAACCGGCGCGAAGACCGCCGAGCGCGGGCCGACGCAGACGCTCGCCTCGCCGCTCCGCAGCCGCTGCCACTCGTCGAAGCGCTCGCCCTCCGAGAGGGCGCTGTGGAGGACCGCGAAGCGGTCGCCGAGCCGGGCGCGGAAACGGGCGACGGCCTGCGGGGCGAGGCCGATCTCCGGCACCAGCATGATCGCGCCGCGGCCGCGGGCGAGCGCCGCCTCGACCGCCGCCAGGTAGACCTCGGTCTTGCCCGAGCCGGTGACGCCGTGGAGGAGCTGCTCGCGGGGCGCGCCGGCCTCGCCGTCGAGCGCCGCGACCAGGGCGTCGACGGCGGCGCGCTGCTCGGGCAGGAGGCGCGGCGGCTCGGCGGCGGCGCGCAGGGCGGGCGCGGCGGGGGCGCGGCGCACGCTCGAGTCGCGGGTGGCGACGAGACCGCGCCCGGCGAGCCGGCGCAGGGTCGCGCGGTCGGCGCCGACCGCGGCGGCCAGCTGCGATGCCGACATCTCGCCGCCCTCGGCGAGCGCCTCGAGCGCCGCCCGCTGCTTCACCCCGAGCCGCCCACCGCCCTCCAGCGCCGCCTCGCCGGCCGGCGTGATCTCCGCCCGCAGCTCGGTCTTGGCCCGCACGGTGCGGCCGGCGCGGCCGGTCCCGGTCCCCGGCGGCAGCACCAGGGAGAGACCGCGCGAGGGCGTCGAGCAGTACTCGCGCGCCACCCAGAGGCCGAGCTCGACCAGCTCCGCCGGCGCCCCCGCCCCCAGCGCCTCGATCGGCTCGGCGAGCCGCTCCGGCGCCAGCTCCGAGGAGTCGGCCAACTCGACGACGACGCCGAGCAGGCGCCGCGGGCCGAACGGCACCCGCACCAGGCTGCCGACCTCGAGCCCCGCCATCGCCTCCGGCCGGCGGTAGTCGAACGGGCCGCGCAGCGCACGGGCGGTGGTCAGCGGCTCGACCTTCAGGATCGCCATCCCCGTCGAGGTTATGGATGCCTGGGGACGCGGCGAAACCTCGACAGGCGCCGGGACGAGCGCATATGCTGCCGCCCGTGAGCATCAACCTCTCCGCGGGCGAGACGATCATCTTCGAGGGCCATCCCTCGTGGCGCGCGATCATCGGCTTCTACCTCAAAGGCATCGTCATCGCGATCATCCTCGGGGTCATCGCCAAGCTGGTCTCGAGCACCGGGGCCGTCTTCGGCGTGATCATCGTCGTGCTCGGCCTGACCCTGCTGATCGGCTTCTTCAAACGCTGGTCGACGACCTACACGATCACCACCCGGCGGCTGAACATCAAGCGCGGGATCATCTCGCGCGAGATCCAGGAGACCCGCCTCGAGCGCGTCCAGAACGTCAACTACAGCCAGTCCGCCTACCAGCGGATCATGCAGATCGGCGACGTCGACTTCGACACCGCCGCGAGCGGCGACTACGACTTCATCTTCTACGGCGTCGCCGACCCCGGCGATGTCGTCCACCGGGTCGACCAGGCGACCGGTGCGAACGCCGCCGGATCACACGGCCTGGGCGAGCCGCAAGCTCCCGGCGTCTAGACGAGCTCAGGCCGTCGCGGCGCTCGCGCCGGCGGCGCTCTTCAGGGCCTCGACGCGGTCCGTCTTCTCCCAGGTGAAGTCCGCGTCCTCGCGGCCGAAATGGCCGTAGGCGGCGGTCTTCTGGAAGATCGGGCGGTGCAGGTCCAGGTACTCGCGGAAGGCGCCGGGGCGCATGTCGAACTCGGCTTCCACCAGCGAGGAGATCTGCTGGTCGGGGAGCTTGCCGGTGCCGAAGGTCTCGACCATCAAGGAGACCGGGTGGGCGACGCCGATCGCGTAGGCGACCTGGACCTCACAGCGGTCGGCGAGCCCCGCGGCGACGACGTTCTTCGCCACGTAGCGGGCCGCGTAGGCGGCCGAGCGGTCGACCTTGGACGGGTCCTTGCCGGAGAAGGCGCCGCCGCCGTGGCGGGCCATGCCGCCGTAGGTGTCGACGATGATCTTGCGGCCGGTGAGGCCGGCGTCGCCGACCGGGCCGCCGATCACGAACTTGCCGGTCGGGTTGACCAGGAAGCCCGCGCGCAGGTCGCCCTCGTCGTACATCCCCGGCACCTCCGACGCCAGCACCGGCAGCACCACGTGCTCCCAGAGGTCGGGCTTGATCGTCCCCTCCGAGTCGACGCCCTCCGAGTGCTGGGTCGAGATCAGGAGCTTTTCCACCGCGACCGGGCGGCCGTCGGCGTAGCGCACCGTCACCTGGGTCTTGCCGTCGGGGCCGAGGTAGGGCAGCGTCTGGTCCTTGCGGACCGCCGCCAGCCGCTCGGCGAAGCGATGCGCGAGGTGGATCGGCATCGGCATCAGCGCCTCGGTCTCGTTCGAGGCGTAGCCGAACATCATCCCCTGGTCGCCGGCGCCGGCGATGTCGAGCTCGTCCTCGTCGGCCGGGTCGACGCGCGTCTCGTAGGCGTGGTCGACGCCCTGGGCGATGTCGGGGCTCTGCTTGTCGACCGAGACCAGCACCGAGATGTGGTCGCAGTCGTAGCCGTAGTCGCCGTGGTCGTAGCCGATCCCGCGCACCGTCTCGCGCACCAGCTCGGGGATGTCGAGGTGGACATCGGTGGTGATCTCGCCGGAGACCACCGCCATCCCGGTGTTGACCAGGGTCTCGCAGGCCACCCGGCCGCCCGGGTCCTCGGCGAGGATCGCGTCGAGGACGCCGTCGGAGATCTGGTCCGCGACCTTGTCGGGGTGACCCTCGGTGACGGACTCGGACGTGAACAGGTGCTCGCCCTCGGCGAGTGGCTTGGAAGTCGGCATCGGCGAAGCGTAGAGGAAAGCGGGGGGCGTTACTTCGGGCGTCCGCGACCGCCGGAATGCGGGACGAAGTCGATCACCAGCGGGACGCCCTCGAGGCCGTAGGCCTCGCGCATCCTGTTCTCCAGGTGGTAGGCCCAGTCGCGGGCGATCAGCTTGCGGTCGTTGACCTGGATCGCGATCCGCGGCGGGCTCTCCCCGACCTGCGCCGCGTAGTAGAGCCGCAGGCGGCGGCCGCGTCTGGCGGGCGGCGGGGTCTTCGCGGTGACTTCGGCCACGAACTTGTTGAGCTCCGGCGTCGGGATGCGCGAGGCGGCCCGATCGGCCAGCTCGAGCGCCTTCGGCAGCAGCGTGCCGACGTTGCGGCCGCGGGTCGCGCTGGCCGTGATCACCGCCGGGCGCAGGCGCAGTTTGCGCGAGACCCGGATGCGGGCGTCGTCGATGTCGGTCTCGCCAACGTCCCACTTGTTCAGCACCAGCAGGGTCGCGCAGCCCGCCACCATCGCCATCTCGGCGATCCGCAGGTCCTCGGCGGTGACCCCGTCGGCGGCATCGCAGACGACGATCGCCACGTCGGCCCGCTCGACCGCCCGTTCGGAGCGCAGTTGGGCGTAGTAGTCGACCGTCCCGGCCACCTTCGAACGGCGCCGGAGGCCCGCGGTGTCGACCAGGACGACGCGACGGCCCTCGACCTCGAGCTCGGTGTCGATCGCGTCGCGGGTGGTGCCGGCCAGGTCGGAGACGATCACCCGGTCGGAGCCGAGGAAGGCGTTGACCATCGAGGACTTGCCGACATTGGGGCGGCCGATCACGGCGACGCGGACCGCGTCGTCGGGCTCCTCCTCACCGGTGCGGTCGCCGAGCGCGACGACGATCGCGTCGAGCAGGTCCCCGGTGCCGAGCCCGTGCGTCGCCGAGACGGGCAGCGGGTCGCCCAGCCCGAGCGAGTGGAACTCGGCGGTCGCGGCGTGGTCGTTCGGGCGATCGGCCTTGTTGACGACGACGAGGACGGGGACTGCGGAGCCGCGCAGGGTGCGGGCCAGCTCCGCGTCGCCGGCGCGCAGCCCGGCACGGGCGTCGACGACGAGCAGGATCGCGTCGGCTTCGGCCATCGCCACCCGCGCCTGGGCCTGCACGTCGCGGGCCAGCTCGGCCTCGTCCTCGAGGTCGATGCCGCCGGTGTCGACCAGCTCGAAGCGCACCCCGTTCCACTCGGTGGCGAGCCGCTTGCGGTCGCGGGTGACGCCCGGCTCCGGCGAGGTGACCGCCTCGCTGCCGCCGACCAGGCGGTTGACGAGGGTGCTCTTGCCGACGTTGGGGAAGCCGACGACGGCGATCGTGGCGCTCATCGGGGGGTCTCCGGGGAGGGAGGCCCGGGGGACCCTTCGCTCACGAACTGCGGGGAGGTTCGCTCAGGGTCCCCCGGGCCTCCCTTCGAGCGAGCGCCGAGGCCTCGCTCTTCAGCGAGGCCGACCACGCGGGCGACGACCTCTTCCAGCGAGAGGCCGGTGGTGTCGATCTCCACCGCGTCGTCCGCGGCGCGCAGGGCGCCATGCTCGCGCTCCCTGTCGCGGGCGTCGCGACGGCGTTGGGCGGCGAGGACCGAGGCGACGTCCTCGCCGGTCTCGGCGGCGCGGCGGCGCGCCCGCTCCTCATCCGACGCCGTGAGGAAGACCTTGAGCGGCGCCCCGGGGCTGACCACGGTGCCGATGTCGCGGCCCTCGGCGACGTAGTCGCCGGCCTCGATCAGCGCCCGTTGACGGGCGACCATCGCCTCGCGCACCGCCGGGTGGACGGAGACCCGTGAGGCGTCGGCGCTGACCCCCGGGGTGCGGATCTGCTCGCTGACGTCGCGGCCGCCGAGCAGCACGCGGCGCCCGTCGAAATCGATCTCGAGGCCCGCGGCGAGCGGCCCGAGCGCGGCACCGTCGTCGGGGTCGACCCCGGCCTCGCGCGCCGCCAACGCCACGCTCCGGTACATCGCCCCCGAGTCGAGATAGGTGAAGCCGAGCTCGGCCGCGACGGCGCGGGCGACGGTTGACTTGCCGGCCCCGGCCGGGCCGTCGATCGCGATCACCATGGCGGCAGCGTATGGATCAGCCGGATCGATCGCCGCGCCACGGGCCGTCCTGCAGGGAGCCCAGGTCGGCGACGAAGCCCGGGTAGCTGACCGCGGCGGCGTCCATCCCGGCCACCTCGACCCCGTCGCGCGAGGCGACGCCCGCGACCGCACCCAGCATCGCGATGCGGTGGTCGCCATGGGACGCGATCGTGCCGCCGCGCAGGCCATCGGTCCCGACGACGACCATCCCGTCCTCGGTCGGCTCGACCTCGCCGCCGAGCGCCCGCAGGGCGTCGGTGACGGTGCTGATCCGGTCGGACTCCTTGCGGCGCAGCTCGGCCGCGTCGCGGATCGTCGTCGTCCCCTCCGCGAAGCAGGCGGCGAGGGCGACGAGCGGCAGCTCGTCGATCGCCAGCGGCACGTCGGCGCCGCCGACCTCGCAGCCGTGGAGGTCGGAGTGCCCGATCCGGATGTCGCCGATCGGCTCGCCGCCCTCCTCTCCCTTCGGCTCGATCTCGATCCCGCCGGCGCCCATCCGCTCCAGAACGGTGAGCAGGCCGACGCGGGTCGGGTTGAGGCCGACGTCGCGGAGCAGCACCTTGCTGCCGGGGACGAGGGTGGCGGCGACGATGAAGAAGGCCGCCGAGGAGAAGTCGGCGGGGACGACGATCCGGCCCGGTTCGAGGCGCCCCGCGGGGGCGACGACGACCGTGTCGCCGTCGCGCGAGACCTGGGCGCCGGCGGCGCGGAGCATGCGCTCGGAGTGGTCGCGGGTGGGGAGCGGCTCGACCACCCGCGTCTCGCCGGTGGCGAGGAGCGCGGCGAAGAGCAGGCAGGACTTGACCTGGGCGCTGGCGACCGGGAGCTCGTAGGCGATGCCGTGGAGGGGCGCGGCCTCGATCTCGAGCGGCGGGAGGCGCTCCTCGCGGGCGCCGAGACGGGCGCCCATCCGGCGCAGCGGCTCGGCGACGCGGTCGACCGGGCGGCGGCGGATCGACTCGTCGCCGTCGAGCGTCCAGCGCCCTTCCGGCTGCCCGGCGAGCCACCCCGGCAGGAGCCGCAGCAGCGTCCCGGCGTTGCCGACGTCGATCGTGGCCGGACGGGCGCCGCGCAGGCCGACGCCGCTGATCCGCAGTGGCGCGGAGCCGAGCCCGTCCCCTGTGACGACCGCCGCACCGTCCGCCTCCGGCGCGCGCAGCCTCGCCCCGACGCTCTGCACCGCGGTGAGCGTCGAGAGCGTGTCGGCGGCGGCGAGGTAGCCGACCACCTCGGTCTCCCCCTCGCCCATCGCGGCGATCATCGCGGCGCGGTGGGAGATCGACTTGTCGGCGGGCGGGCGCAGGGCGCCGCGCAAGGGCCCGAGCGGCTCGAAGCGGGCGCCGTCGCTCATCGGCCCGGCGGCCGATCTCCGGCATCCACGACCGTGACCGCGTGGCCGAGCTCGCGGACCAGCGCCGCGCCGCGCTCCGCCTGCTCGGCGCCCGCGACCCACAGCGACACCGCCCCCGAGGTCATGTCCGGGGCCGGGTGGAGCGCCATGTCCTCGATGTTCACCCCGGCCTCGCCCAGCGCCAGGGCCAGCGTCGCCATCGTCCCCGGCCTGTTGGCGACGACGATCCGCAGCTCGATCAGGGGACCGTCGGGGCGCTCGGCTTCGAGCAGGCGACGGCGGTCCTCGCCGGCGGCGGCGTGCCAGGCGGAGATCGCCTCGGTGTCGCCGGCGCGGATCAGCGTCGCGGCCTCGCCGAGGCGGCGCGCGACCGCCTCGACCGAGTCGGCGACGGCGTCGCGGTTGGCGGTGAAGATGTCGGCCCAGATCGCCGGGTTGGAGCCGGCGACGCGGGTGGCGTCGCGGAAGCTGGGGCCGACTTCCGGGACCCGCTCACCGCCTGTCAGGTCGGCGGCCGCCTCGGCGACGAGGACGTTGGCGACCGCGTGTGGCATGCCGCTGACCGTCGCCATCAGGTGGTCGTGGGTGGCCGGGTCGATCGCCTCGGGGCGGGCGCCGATCCCCGCCACGGCCCGCTGCAGGCGGTCGTAGAGGAGGCCGTCGCAGCCCTCCGTGGGAGTGAGGTACCAGCGCGCCCCCGCGAAGAGGTCGGCGCTCGCGTTGGCGACCCCGGCGGTCTCCGCCCCTGCCAGCGGGTGCCCGCCGACGAAGCGCCGGTCGCCGCCGACCGCGGCGACGATCTCGCGCTTGGTCGAGCCGACGTCGCTGACCGCGGTGTCGGGTCCGGCGGCGGCAAGCGCCGTCGCGGCGAGCGCCGGCAGCCGCCCGACCGGCGCCGCGCAGAAGACGATCTCGGCGCCCTCGCAGGCGACGGCCACGGAGTCGACGGCACTGTCGACGGCGCCCTTCGCGAGCGCCGCCTCGCGCGTCCCCGGATCGGGGTCGAAGCCGACCACGGCCGCGCCGAGGCGCGCACGCGCCGCCAGCCCGATCGAGCCGCCGATCAACCCGATGCCGAGGACGGCTATCCGCGGCGCCCCGGGCCCGCTCATCTACTCAGCTGCGCCGGGCCTGGACCGCCGAGGCGAGCCGGTCGAGAACCTGGACGGTGTCCTCCCAGTCGAGGCAGGGGTCGGTGATCGACTGCCCGTAGACGAGCGGCTCCCCCGGCCGCAGATCCTGGCGGCCCTCGACCAGGAAGGACTCGAGCATCACGCCGACGATCGCCTTGTTGCCGTCGGCGATCTGGTCGGCGATTTCGCCGGCCGCGAAGAACTGCTTCTCCGGGTCCTTGCCGCTGTTGTCGTGGGAGGCATCGATGACCAGCCGCTCGGGCAGCCCGGCGACGCCGAGCGTGACCAGCGCGTCCTCGACCTCGGGCACGTGGTAGTTCGGCATCCCGTGGCCGCCGCGCAGGATGATGTGGCAGTCGGGGTTGCCCGTCGTGTGGAGGATCGCGGGGGCACCGGTGTCGTCGATCCCGGCGAAGGCGTGCTGGGCGGCGGCGGCGCGGACCGCGTCGACCGCGACCTGGATGTTGCCGTCGGTGCGGTTCTTGAAGCCGATCGGCATCGAGAGGCCGGAACCGAGCTGACGGTGGGTCTGGCTCTCCGAGGTGCGGGCGCCGATCGCCCCCCAGGAGACCGCGTCGGCGATGTACTGAGGCGTGATCGGGTCGAGGAACTCGCAGCCGACCGGCAGTCCGAGGTCGACGACCTCGAGCAGCAGTTTGCGGGCGACCCGCAGGCCGGCGTTGACGTCGGCGGAGCCGTCCAGGTGCGGGTCGTTGATCAGGCCCTTCCAGCCGGTCGTCGTCCGCGGCTTCTCGAAGTAGACGCGCATCACGACCAGCAGGTCGTCGCTCAGCCGCCGGGCCTCGGCGGCGAGCCGGTTGGCGTAGTCGAGGGCGGCCTTCGGATCGTGGACGCTGCAGGGGCCGACCACGACCATCAGCCGCGGGTCGCGGCCGTGGAGGACGTCGACGACTTCCCCGCGGCCGCGGATGACCGCCTTGGTGCGCCCGTCGCCGAGCGAGAGCTCCTCGAGCACCTTGCCCGGTGGAGTCAACTCGACGACTTTGGCGATCCGCTGTTCACGGACGCCGTCACGCTTGGCGCCCTCCATCCCGATGATCATCTTGCCTTCTTTCTCCAAAGCGGTGCAATCGTAACTTCCCGTCGGACTGACGCGAACCGGTGTGGGTGTGTGGTCGCACACCCGCAGGGGCGGCGCCCGGCCGAGGACTGTCGCGGTGCGGCCGAGGGCCGCCGGGCCGGACGCCTAGCTAAATCGCCAGTAATACGCGGTGAAGGTGCCACGACCGGATGTCGCGCCGAGGGCGCGAACGGGTTCGGAAGCGGTGGTGGCGGTCCTCTTCACAGTCCTGAGGTTGTACCACGCAAGGGGACGCGGGTCCACCACTGTCCCCCACCCGGGGAAGATTCGACCTCGGCAGGGACGAGGCTTGCGAGGGCGGGAGTCCTGACCCCCTCCTCTCTCAAACTCGGGCGAAGATCGCGCCCAGCTGTCCGAGAGCGCGGTCTGCGCCCTCGTTACAAGCCGTTCGGAGAGGGTCAGGACTCCCGCTACAAGTCCGCGGCCAAGGTTCGCCGCCCCAGGCCGATCCCGGTCACCCTCCGAACGGCTTGTAACGAGGGGTCGCGATGGTCGTCGGACGGCCGGAGCACGCACCATCCCCGAGTTTGAGAGAGGAGGGTGACCGGGATCGGCCCCGGACCTCTGTCCCTTACGCCAACAGACCCGCAAGCGCCGCAAGAAAGCGCCTGTCCTCGTCCTCGGTCCCGTAGCTGACCCGGATGTGACCCGGGTCGCCGAGCGGCCCGCCGGGGCGCACCACGATGTCCTCGGCGGCGAGCCCGGCGACCACGGCGGCTTCGTCGTTCTCACCGAGGTCGATCCAGGAGAAGTTCGCCTGGGACTCGGACACCCAGAGGCCGAGCCCACGCACCCCTTCCTGCACCCTGATCCGCTCCGCCACGGTCGCCTCGACCCGGGCCAGCACGTCGTCCTGGTGGAGGATCGCCTCCGCCCCCGCCGCCTGGGCGAGCGCGTTGACGCTGAACGGCTGGCGCACCGCGTCGACCGCGGCCCGGAAGTTGGAGCTGCCGATCGCGTAGCCGACCCGCAGCCCGGCCAGCCCGTAGCACTTGCTGAAGGTGCGCAGAACCACCAGGTTCGGGAAGTCGCGCAGCAGGTCGAGCGAGGCGTCGGGGTCGTCGTCGGTCTGGAACTCGACGTAGGCCTCGTCGAGGATCACGGTCACCCGCGATGGGATCTTCTCCAGGAAGGCCGCGATCGCCGCCGCCGGGTGGTGGGTCGCGGTCGGGTTGTTCGGGTTGCAGACGATCAGGAGCTGCGTCGCCGCGGTGACCTCGACCGCCATCGCGTCGAGGTCGAGCGAGTCGCCCTCGCCCAGCGGCACGCGGATCTCGCGCGCCCCGGTCAGCGCCGGCAGGTACGGATACATCGAGAAGCTCGGCCAGGCATAGAGGATCTCGTCGCCCGGCTCGCAGAGGGCCGAGGCGGCCGCGAGCAGGATGTCGCAGGAGCCGTTGCCGACCGCGACCTTCCCCGGCTGGGTCTCGTAGCGGTCGGCGATCCGACGCCGCAGCAGCGTCGCGTCGGGGTCCGGGTAGCGGTTCATCGACCCGGCCGCACGGGCGATCGCCTCGACCACCTTGGGATGCGGCGGTCGCGCCGACTCGTTCGAGGCGAGCTGGGCGATCCCCCCGGAGGCGATCGCCTCCGGGGCCTGACCGGTCGGCACACCGGCCTGGTAACCCGGCATCCGGGACAGCTTCTCCGCGTAGGTGACGGTCATCGGCCGAATTGTGGCGGGTCCACCTACTGCGCGGCGTTCAGATCGACGCGCAGCTTCTGCGTCTCGCCGACATAGACGTGCTCCGGGACGGCCCCCTCGGGCGCGTAGTAGTGGAGCATCACCCGGATCACCCGCTCCATCGAACCGGGGACGGGGATCTCGCGGCAGCAGAGCAACGGCACCGTGTCCAGCCCGAGCTGGCGCGCCGCCACCGCGGGGAACTCCGCATCGAGGTCGTCTGTGGTCGTGAACAGGCAGCTGACCATCGCCTCGGCCTCCAACGAGTTGCGCTCGATCAGCTCCCGCAGCAGCTCGGCGGTCGCCTCGAGGATCGCCTCACGCTCGTTCGCCTCCGCCTGCACCGCGCCGCGGAGCGCGAAGAGCCGCCGCTGCGGTCCTTGATAGCTGCCCAGATCCATCGGCCGCGGATCATCCCAGAGCCGGAGAATGCGCGGGTTAAGCGCCGCCACCGGGGCGAGATCCCCCGCACTGTGGCTTATCCGCCCATGGGACGGGTTTCCCACACCGCGGCGTTGGCAGCGACGCTGAATCGCCTCGCCGAGCGTCAGCATGGCGTGGTCTCCGGCACGCAGATGCGGCAGATCGGGTTCACGGACGATCGGATCGAGAGCTGGGCACGACGCGGCCATATTCATCGCCTGCTGCGTGGCGTCTACGCGGTCGGACAGCAGGGGATCGACGAGCGAGGACGGATCCAGGCCGCGGCACTAGCCTGCGGCCCTGGAACGGTCGTCTCCGACCGCAGCGCCGCGTTCCTGCTCCGGATCGGGGAGCGCTTGCCTCGAGTGATCGACGTGATCGTGCCCCGGCAGCAGGGACGCGAGATCCATGGGATACGAGTCCACGCCGTTCCCCCTCCGTCCTCCCATGAACTCCTGGTCGTCCACGGCATCCGCTGCACGAACGTCGCCCGGACCATCGTCGACCTCGCCGGGACCTATGGAGAAAAGGGCCTGGGCGAAACCTTCGGGCGGGCGGCGACGGAGGGTGTTCTCGACCTCGCCGCGATCGACGCGATCCTCGACGGGGGACCGAGGCGCCGGGGCGCACCATGCCTCAGGCGGGTGATCGCCGCCTGGCGGCCGGCCGCCGAGATCGTCAGATACGCGACGGTGCGCAGCCTCTTCGAGGCGAAGCTCCTGCCGCTGATCGCCGCCGCGGGCATACCGTTGCCGCGCATCAACGCGCCGGTCCGCACCGCGCGACGCATCCTCGAGGTCGACCTCCTCTGGGACGCCGAGCGCTTCATCGTCGAGGCCGACAGCCGCCGTCACCACGGCACCGAGATCGCCTTCGAGCGCGACCGCAAGCGCGATCGCGAACTGATGGCGGCCCGCTACACCGTTCTCCGCGTCACCTGGCGCGAAGTGGAACACGAAACCGAGGCCGTCTTCGCCGCGGTCCGGGGCGAGCTTGGGCGACGCGGGAACCGGCGGAGCGCGGCAAACGGCGGCCGATCTCGCCCACCCACCCGCAATTAGGTGGGCGAGATCGGTCGTCTCTCATGCCTGCGCCCGTCTTCCTCGCCCGCGGCCCGCAGCGCATCGACCTCCCGATCGCTCAACCGCCGCGCCTCGCCCTCCCCCAGCCCCCCGAGCTCCAGCGGCCCGAAGCCGATCCGCCGCAGCGCCACCACCTCGTTGCCGACCGCGTCGACCATCCGCCGCACCTGACGGTTGCGGCCTTCGCGGAGGACGATCTCGATCTCCTGCCTCCCGACCACCCGCACCTGGGCGGGCGCGGTCGGGCCGTCCTCGAGCTCGACCCCCTCGCGCAGCCACGCCAGCTCCCGGTCGCCTGCGGGACGCGCCAGCCGCGCCCGGTAGGTCTTGGCGACTTCGTAGCGGGGATGGGTGAGGCGGTTGGCGAGGGCGCCGTCGTTGGTGAGGAGCAGCAGGCCGGTGGAGTCGGCGTCGAGGCGGCCGACCGGATAGAGGCGGGCCTGCGAGTCGACCAGCTCGACGACCGCCCGGCGCTCGCCCGGCTCACGCGCGGTCGAGACCACCCCGACCGGCTTGTTCACGGCCCAGACCTCGAGCGCCTCGGCCCCGATCGGGTCGCCGTTCACCCGCACGTCGTCTCCCTGATCGACATCCCACGCCGGATCGGTGACGACCTTCCCGCCGACCGTCACCAGGCCCTTGGCGATGATCTCCTCGGCCTTGCGCCGCGAGGCGACACCGCCGTGGGCGAGGTATTTGGCCAGCCGCATGCGCGCGGCGCTACTCGGCCCGCTGTTCGCCGGCTTTCAGGAGCCGGTCGCGCAGCTCCCGTTCGTCCTCGGGGGTCGGGTCGAACTGCGAAGGGTCGGGCAACTGGTCGAGGCCGGCGAGGCCGAAGAGCCGCTCGAAGAGATCGGAGGTCTTGAAGATCGTGGCGCCGAACTGGGAGCGTCCCGACTCCTCGATCAGGCCGCGATCGGCCAGCGTCTGCACCGCCGACTCGGAGCTGACGCCGCGGATGCGGGCGATCTCGGGTCGCGAGACCGGCTGCAGGTAGGCGACGATCGCCAGCGTCTCTGCCTGCGCCGGGGTCAGCGGCGGGGTGCGGGGCTTGGCGAGGAGGCGGCGCGCGGCGCCCTCGGCCGCCGGGTCGCTCGCAAGCGCGAAACCACCGCCGATCACCCTGAGGACGACCCCGCGCCTGCCCTCCTCGAGGTCTTCGCCGAGCAGCTCGATCGCCTCGGCGACCTGCCCCTCGGTCGCCTCCGTCGCCTCGGCGAGGTCGGCGACGCTGACCGGGTCGGGCGAGAGGAAGAGCAACGCTTCGACGGTGCGCGAGAGGTCGTTCACGACGACGCCCCACTGCCGCGCAGGACGCGGATCGGTCCGAAGGTCTCGCCCTGCTCCCAGGTCACCTCTCCCCTGCGATAGAGCTCGAGCAGGGCGAAGACGGTGACCGCCTGGGTCAGCCGATCCTCCTTGCCGAACTCCTCGTCGAAGTCGAAGGCGGGGCGGCGCGCGAGCGCGTCGCGGAGGATGCGGAGGCGGAGCTGCAGGGAGACGGTCGGGCGGATGTGGGAGACGTCGACTTCCTCGGGCTCGCGCAGCAGGTCGCCGATCGCGGCGCCGAGGCGGGCCGGGTCGTAGACGGCGACCGCGGCGTCGACGGCGACGCGGCGCAGGCCGGCAGGGAGCGGCGCCGAACGATAAAGGAAGCCACGCTCGGCCTCGAAGCGGGCGGCGAGGACGGCGGAGGCGTCGCGGTAGCGGCGGTACTCGAGCATGCGGGCGAGCAGCTCCTCGACCGCCTCCTCGGGCTTCAGCGGCTCGAGGCCCTCCTCCTCGCGGGGGAGCATGAGCCGCGACTTGAGCTCGAGCAGAGCGGCGATCAGAACCAGGAATTCGGTCGCCGCCTCGAGGTCGAGCTCGCCCTTCTCTTCGAGGTGGTCGACATAGGCGACGACGACCTCGCCGAGCTGCAGCTCGAGCAGGCTGACCTCCTCGCGCAGGACGACGGCGAGCAGCAGGTCGAAGGGACCGGCGAAGACGTCGAGGTCGAGATCGAGATCGGCGACCGGCATCGGGCGAATCTAGCGCGGACGCCGGAAGCTAGGCGAAGCCCATCACGCGCCGGACGTCCACCAGGGTCGCCGCGGCGAGCGCCCGAGCCTTCTCCGCCCCGGCGGCGAGCGTCGCCTCGAGCGCCGCCTCGTCGGGCCGCAGCTCCTCGTAGCGCTCGCGCACCGGCGCCAGCAGCTCGACGACCCCGTCGGCCACCGCCGCCTTGAAGTCGCCGTACCCGGCGCCCTCGAACTCGCGCTCGACCTCCGCCCGCCCGCTCCCCCGCGCCACCGCGAGGATGTCGATCAGGTTCGTCACCCCCGGCTTGTCGGGCGCCGCCCGCACCTCGCGCCCCGAATCGGTGACCGCCGAGCCGACCTTCTTGCGGATCGTCTTCTCGTCGTCGAGCACCAGGACCGTCCCCTGCTCGGTCCCGCCGGTCGTCGACATCTTCATCGTCGGCTCCTGCAGGTCCATGATCCGCGCGCCGACCTCGGGGATGCGCAGCTCGGGCACCACCAGCGTGCCCCCGCCGAAGCGGGCGTTGAAGCGCCGCGCGATCTCCCGCATCAACTCGACGTGCTGGCGCTGGTCGTCGCCGACCGGCACCTCGGTCGCCCGGTAGGCGAGCACGTCGGCGGCCATCAGCACCGGGTAGTAGAAGAGCGCCGCCGAGGCCAGCTCGCGCGCCTTCCCCGACTTCTCCTTGAACTGGGTCATCCGATCGAGGTCGCCGTGCGAGGTGACCGCCGACAGCAGCCAGGTCAGCTCGGTGTGCTCGCGCACGTCGGACTGGCGGAAGAAGATGCAGCGCTCCGGGTCGAGCCCGGCGGCGAGCAGGATCGCGGCGGTGTCGAGCACCCGCTCGCGCAGGTCCTCGGGGTCGTAGGGGACCGAGATCGAGTGCAGGTCGACGACGCAGTAGATCGCCGGGTCACCGCGGTCCTGGCCCTCGACGTACTGGCGGATCGCGCCGATGAAGTTGCCGAGGTGCTTGCGGCCGGTCGGCTGGATGCCGGAGAAGATGATCGGGGCCTGGTCAGCCATCGGTCGCCAAATCTAGTCGGCGGTCGCGGCGGCGCGGGTTCTCGATCCCCAGCGCGGCGACGATCCCGCCGAGGATCATCAGGCAGCCGGCGAGCAGCGCGCCGAGGTGGAAGGCGGACGTCGACGCCGCGGTCGAGGCGGCGACGATGCGCGGCGCCTCGGCCGGGCCGACCCCGTCCGTCTCCGGGACGCCGAGCGGCTGTTCCTTCGCTTCCGCGACCGCGCTCGTCGCCGCCGGACCCAGCGGGCGCGAGCCGAGATCGGCATCGAGCCGCGCCCCGAAGTGGGCCGAGATCACCGCGCCGAGCACCGCGATCGCCAGCAGCCCCGCCACCCGCGAGACGCCGTTGTTGACGCCGGAGGCGATCCCGACGCGACGCTCGGAGACCGAGTCGAGCACGGTCGCGGTCAACGGCGCCACCGTCGCCGACATCCCGAGCCCGAACAGCAGTACCGCGGGCAGGACGTCGGCGAGGTAGGAGGCGCCGGCGTCCAGCCGCATGAAGAGCAGCATCCCGACGCCGGCGACGATCGGGCCGAGGGTCATCGGCAGCCGCGGCCCGACCCCGGAGGCGAGCTTGCCGAACCGCGGCGAGAGGAAGAAGAGGCAGAGCGAGATCGGCGTCGTCGCCAACCCCGCCTCGAAGGCGCTGTAGCCGACCACCTGCTGCACGTAGAGGCCGACGAAGAGGAGCCCGCCTGCAAGGCCGCCGTAGACGGCGAGCGTGGTCAGGTTGGTGACCGCGAAGTTGCGGATGCGGAAGAGCGAGAGGTCGAGCATCGGCCGCGCGGCGCGCGCCTCCCAGGCGACGAAGGCGAGGAAGCAGGCGACGCCCGCCACCAGCGGCACCCAGACCAGCGGGTCGCCCCAGCCATGGGTCGGCTGCTCGATCAGGGCGAAGACGGGACCGGCCAGCCCCGCCGCCGAGAGCAGCACGCCGGGCAGGTCGACGCCGCGGGAAGCCTCCGGGTCGCTCGACTCCTCGACGAAGCGCAGCGCCAGCACGACGGTCGCCGCGATCAGCGGGATGTTGACCCAGAAGATCGCCCGCCAGGAGATCAGCCCGACCAGCGCGCCGCCGCCCGCCGGGCCGAACACGGTCGCGATCCCGGTCCAGGCCGTCCAGGTGCCGACCGCCCTGCCGCGCTCCTCGCCGGAGAAGGTGGCGGCGACGATCGCCAGCGAGCCGGGCACCAACAGCGCGCCGGCGACCCCCTGCAGCGCCCGGGCGCCGATCAGGAACTCCTCGCTGGGGGCGAGCGCGCAGAGGATCGAGGTGGCGCCGAAGGCGAGCAGGCCGATCACGAAGAGGCGCCGGCGGCCGAACTGGTCGCCGAGGCTGCCGCCGACCAGGAGCAGCGAGACCATCGTCAGCATGTAGGCCTCGACCACCCACTGCTGCCCGGCCAGCCCGGCGCCGAGCTCGCGCCCGAGCGAGGGCAGCGCGACGTTGACGATCGTGCCGTCGAGGAAGACGACGGTGGAGCCGAGGATCGTCGCGATCAGGGTGAGGCGCTGGGACCGGGACACCGGTCGAGTCTAGGAAGCGGCCGTCGCCGCAAGTTCGCGACCGTTCGCTGCCTGCGCTTGCGCACCGAACTCAGCTTGGGAGAATCCCTGACATGGCGAGAGCGATCTGGTCCGGCTCGATCAGCTTCGGGCTGTTGAACGTGCCCGTGCGGATGTACAGCGCGGTGGCGCGGCGCAACATCGCCCTGCGCGAGATCCGCGCCTCGGACTCGGCGCGGATCAAACACCGCCGCATCGCCGAGGGCACCGACGAGGAGGTCCCCTACGAGGAGATCATCAAAGCCTACGAGTTGACCCCGGGCCAATACGTGCCGCTGACCAAGGCCGAGATGGAGGCGCTGGCGCCGGAAAAGACGCGGGCGATCGACGTCCAGGACTTCGTCGACCTCGACGAGATCGACCCGATGTACTTCGACAGCCCCTACTACCTGGGCCCGGCCGACGGCGCCGAGAAGGCGTACTCGCTGCTGGCCAGGGCGCTCGCGTCCTCCGGCAAGGTGGCGATCGCCCGCTTCGTCCTGCGCAACAAAGAGCACCTGGCGGCGATCCGCAGCAACGGCACCCTGCTGACCCTGACGACGATGCGCTTCGCCGACGAGGTCGTGCCCGCCGAGGAGCTCGAGATCCTCCCCGAGCAGGCGGCGAAACCGGCCAGACGCGAGCAGGAGATGGCCGAGCAGCTGATCGACTCCCTCTCCACCGAGTTCGACCCGGCCGCCTACACCGACGAGTACCGCGAGCAGCTGCTGGCACTGATCGAACGCAAGGCCGAAGGCAAGGAGATCGTCGCCACCGAGGCCGAGGCGCCGGAGGCGACCAGGACCCCCGACCTGATGGCGGCGCTGGAGGCGTCGATCGCCGCCGCGCAAGGCGGCAGACCGGCGAGGAAAGCGCGCCGGAAAGCGGCGCCGAAAGCCAAGAAGGCCGCCGCCAAGAAATCGCCCGCGAAGAAATCCTCGCGGGCGAAAGCCAAGACGAAGTAGGCCGACCCGTGGCGTCGAGCCGCCAGGTCGAGATCGAGGGCAAGGAGCTGAAGCTCACCAACCTCGACAAGGTCCTCTACCCGCAGACCGGCTTCACCAAGGGCGGGATGATCGACTACTACGCCAAGGTGGCGCCGGCGATGATCCCCCACCTGAGCGGCCGCGCCGTCACCCTGCGCCGCTTCCCGGAAGGGGTCGAGGATCTCGACGCCGCCTTCTTCGAGAAGCGCTGCCCCAAGCACCGGCCGAAATGGGTGAAGACGGCCCGGGTCGAGGCAGGCCCGCGCGCCGGGAAGATCGACTTCTGCGTCTGCGACGGGCTGCCGACGCTGGTCTGGATGGCGCAGCTGGCGACCGTCGAGTTCCATCCCTCGCTGTCCAAGGCGCGCGCGCCGAAACGGCCGACCGTCCTGGCCTTCGACCTCGACCCCGGCCCTCCCGCCGACATCGTCGACTGCTGCCGGGTGGCGCTCCGCCTGCGTGACCTCTTCGGCCACTTCGGGGTCGAGAGCTTCCCGAAGACCTCGGGCTCGAAGGGGATGCAGGTCTACGTCCCGCTCAACTCGAAAAAGGCGAGCTACGAGCTGACCAAACCGTTCGCCAAAGCGATCGCCCAGCTGCTCGAGAAGGAGACCCCGGACGAGGTTCTCTCGACGATGAAGAAGGTCGACCGCGAGGGCAAGGTGTTCGTCGACTGGTCCCAGAACCACCAGCGCAAAACGACGGTCGCCGTCTACAGCCTGCGCGCCCGCGAGCACCAGACCGCCTCCACTCCGGTGACCTGGGACGAGGTCGCGGCGGCCGCCGATTCCGGCGACAGGGCGAAGCTGACCTTCGAGGCCGACGCGGTGATCGACCGGATCGAGCGCCACGGCGACCTCTTCGCCCCGGTGCTGGAGCTGGAGCAGGAGCTGCCGGAGCTCTAGCGCGCCGGCGGGCGCCACATCTGGGTCACGCCGTGACCCGCGATCAGCTCGACCTCGCGCGTCGGCCGGAAGCCGAGGCGTTCGTAGCGCACCACGTTGGCCGGGTTCGAGGACTCGAGGAAGGCCGCGGCGGGCGGGTCTCCGGCGTCGATCTCGGCCAGGCAGTCGGCGGCCAGGCCGAGCCCGTGGCCGTGACCGGAGTGGGCGGGATGGGTGCCGAGCAGGCTGAGGTAGAAGTGCGGCGGCTCGTGCGGGTGGTTGCGCCCGAAGGCATCGCAGAGCTCCAGCACCCGCGCCGCCGAGGCGGGCTCGCAGGCAGAGGCGACGATCCCGGGCAGGCGCTCTTCATCGGCGGGCGACATTTCCGGCGAGCCGGGCGGGATCCAGAGCGCCACCGCCTCGACCCCGTCGGTGACCCGCACCCAGCCGAGGTCCATGGCGGCGGTGCAGAAGAAGCCGAAGACCTCGGCCAGCGCCGCCAGCTTGCGCTGTCGGTCGGCGTCTTCGAAGGCCCAGCCCCAGAGCGGGTCGTGCTCGAAGGCGAGCGCCATCACCTCGCCGATCGCGTCGCCGTCCGCCTCGGTGGCCGCGCGCATGCCCATGCGCCCCACCCTCTCACGTGGCGCTCAGCCGAGCGGCTGGCGGACGACCGGCCTGCGCGTCGCGCGCACCTCGTCGAGGCGGCGGACCGGGGTCGAGTAGGGCGCGTTGCGGGCGATCTCCGGGTCGGCCTCGGCCTCGGCGAGGATCTCCTCGATCGCGTCGGCGAAGGCGTCGAGGCTCTCCTTCGTCTCGGTCTCGGTCGGCTCGACCATCAGCGCCTCGTCGACCAGCAGCGGGAAGTAGACGGTCGGCGGGTGGAAGCCGAAGTCGAGCAGGCGCTTGGCGAGGTCGAGGGTGGCGAGGCCGAGCTCGCTCTTCATCGGCCGTCCGAAGAGGACGAACTCGTGCATGCAGTGGCGGTCGAAGGCGACCGGGAGGCGCTGCCCGGCGCGCCCGGCGGCGAGGCGCGCCTTCAGGTAGTTGGCGTTCAGGACCGCGGTCTCGGAGGCCTCGGTGAGGCCGTCGGCGCCGAGGCTGAGGATGTAGGCATAGGAGCGGACGAAGACGCCGAAGTTGCCCTGGAAGCCGCGCAGGCGGCCGATCGACTTCGGCCGCTCGAAGTCGAGGTCGAAGCTCGGCCCGTGGCCGTTGGTGGACTCGCGGCGGACCACCTGCGGGCGCGGCAGGAAGGGCTCGATCCGCTCCGACACCGCGATCGGGCCCGCCCCCGGGCCACCGCCGCCATGCGGCTGGCTGAAGGACTTATGAAGGTTCAGGTGGACGATGTCGAAACCCATGTCGCCGGGCCGCGTCCGCCCCATGATCGCGTTCAGGTTGGCCCCGTCGTAGTAGAGCGTGCCGCCCGCCGCGTGGATCAGCGCCGCGATCTCCTCGATGTTCTCGTCGAAGAGCCCGAGCGTGTTCGGGTTCGTGAGCATCAGGCAGGCGATCTGATCTGGCTCCTCCTCGATCCTGGCGCGGAGGTCGTCCATGTCGACTCCACCCCTCTGATTCGTCGCGACCTTGACCACCTCGTAGCCCGCCATCGTCACCGAGGCCGGGTTGGTGCCGTGCGAGGTGTCGGGGGCGAGGACCTTGGTGCGGACCTCGCCGCGATCGGCGTGGTAGGCGCGGGTGAGCAGCAGGCCGGCGAGCTCTCCATGGGACCCGGCCGACGGCTGCAGGCTGACGTGGGGCAGGCCGCAGACCTCCGACAGGCTCTCCTGCAGGAGGTACATCAGCTCGAGCGCGCCCTGGGCGCGGCGCGGGTCCTGGGCCGGGTGGAGGCGGGCGTGGCCGGGCAGCGCCGCGACCCGCTCGTTGAGCCGCGGGTTGTGCTTCATCGTGCAGGACCCGAGTGGGTAGAAGCCCGAGTCGAGGTCGAAGTTGCGGCGGCTGAGCCGGTTGTAGTGGCGGACGATCTCCGGCTCGGCGACCTCGGGGAGGTTCGGCGGCTCGGAGCGCAGGAGGTTCGCCGGGATCAGGTCCTCGATCGGCGCCTCGGGGACGCCGGCCTCGGGCAGCACCGCGGCGCGCCGCCCCTTCTTCGACTTCTCGTAGATCGTCGTCGCCCGTTCCTTCTGCATGGGCGCTTCAGTCAGCGTCATGCGATCGCCCCCTCGGAAGCGTCCTGTGGAGCCTTACCGTCGCTATGCGACGGTTTCTCTCCACGCTCTGCCGCGATCGCGGCGCCGAGCGCCTCGGCCAGCTCGTCGATCTGCTCGACGGTGCGGCGCTCGGTGATCGCGACGAGCAATGCGTCGTCGTACTCCGGGTACTCGCGCCCCAACGCGTATCCCGCTGCGATCCCGCGCTCGGCGACGCGATCGAGCACCGCGCCGACCGGCGCGTCGAGCCGCACCGCGAACTCGCGGACGACCGGCCCGTCGTGGAGCAACTCGACCCCCTCGACCGCGGCGAGCCGCTCGCGCGCGTAGGCGGTGCGCCGCACCAAGAGCTCGCCCAGCTCGCGAAAGCCCTCGCGCCCGAGCCAGGCCAGGTGGACCATCGCGCCCAGCGCGTTCAGCGCCTGCGCGGTGCAGATGTTGTTGGTCGCCTTCTCGCGGCGGATGTGCTGCTCCCGCGTCTGCAGGGCGAGGACGAAGCCGCGCCGCCCGTCGACGTCCTCGGTCTCCCCCGCGATCCGTCCCGGCATCCGCCGGATCTGCGCCTCGGTCGCGCAGAAGAACCCGAACGACGGCCCGCCGAAGTCGAGACGATTCCCCAGCGGCTGACCCTCGCCGAGGGCGATGTCGGCGCCGCACTCGCCGGGCGGCCTCAGTATCCCCAGCGTCATCGGGTCGCAGGCGACGACCAGCAGCGCGCCGTGCTCCTTCGCCGCCGCGCCGAGCGCCTCGACGTCCTCGACCGCGCCGAGGAAGTTGGGGCTCTGCAGGATCACCGCCGCGGTCTCGCCGTCGACCGCCGCCGCCAGCGCCGCCGCGTCGGTGAGGCCGCCCTCGAGCCCGACCTCGACCACCTCGGCGCCGTAGCCGGCCGAGTAGGTGACCAGGGTCTCGCGGCTGTGCGGGTGGACGCCGCGGGAGACGACGAACTTCGAGCGTTTGGTGGCCCCCATCGCCAGGTAACCCGCCGAGGCGACCGAGCTCGGCCCCTCGTAGAGGCCGGCGTTGGAGACCGGCAGCCCGGTCAGCTCCGACATCGCGGTCTGGAACTCGAACATCACCTGCAGGCCGCCTTGGGAGATCTCCGGCTGGTAGGGCGTGTAGGGCGTCAGGAACTCCGAGCGCGAGGTGATCGCGTCGACGATCGCCGGCACGTAATGGTCGTACATCCCGGCGCCGACGAAGCAGACCTGCTCTTCGGCGTCGGCGTTGCGCGCCGCCAGTTCTGTCAGCCGCCCGTAGACCTCCGCCTCGCTCATCCCGGCGGGCAGCTCGAGCGGCCGGCCGAGGCGCAGCGGGCCGGGGATCTGCTCGAAGAGCTCGTCGACCGAGTCGACGCCGATCGCGGCCAGCATCTCGGCGCGATCGTCGGGGGTGGCTGAGGTGTAGCGGCTCACTCCTACTACAGGCTAGGGAAGGCGGTGGCCGGCCCCACCTAGCGATCCAGCAATTTCTGGTACTCGGCGGCGGAGAGGAGCGCCTCGGCCTCCTCCGGGTGCGACAGCGTCACCTTCACCAGCCAACCTTCGCCGTAGGGGTCCTCGTTGATCTGCTCGGGGCTGTCGGAGAGCGCGTCGTTGACCGCGGTCACCTCGCCCGACATCGGTGCGATCACATCCGACACCGCCTTCACCGACTCGACCTCGGCGTAGGGCTGGTCTTTGGTCAGCGCCGTGCCGGGCTCGGGCGGCTCGAAGAAGACGACCTCGCCGAGCGTGTCCTGGGCGTACCAGGTGATCCCGAACGTGGCCGAGTCGCCCTCGACCCGGACCCAGTCGTGCTGGTCGTGGTAGCGCAGGTCGTCGGGGTAGCTCGCGTCGGCCAAGGTTCAGCTCCTTTCGTAGAGGGGCTTGGAAGCTATCCGGGCGGGGCGATGCTTGCCACGCACGTCGATCTCGACCTCGGTGCCGGGCGCGGCCAGCCCGGCGTCGACGTAGGCCATCCCGGCGCCGATCCCGAGCGAGGGCGCGAAGGTGCCGCTCGTCACCACGCCGACGTGCTCGCCGCGGGACCCGAGGACCGGGTTGCCGTCGCGCGGGATGCCGCCGCCCTCGATCGTGAAGGGGACGAGGCGCTCGGCGGTGCCCGCAGCGCGGGCCGCGGCGATCGTCGGCGAGCCGAGGAAGCCGGTCTCCTCCTTGCAGCACCAGCCGAGGTCGGCCTCGATCGGGTTGCGCTCCGGGCTCAGCTCGTGGCCGTGCAGCGGGTAGCAGACCTCGAGCCGCAGGGTGTCGCGGGCGCCGAGCCCGCAGGGGACGACGCCGGCGTCGCGTAGCTCCTTGAAGATCGGGATCGCGACCTCGGGGTCGATCAGCATCTCGACCCCGTCCTCACCGGTGTAGCCGGTGCCGCAGATCAACGCCGGGCGGCGGCCGACGCTCTTGGCGGCGACCTGGAAGCGCGGCGGCAGGTCGAGGTTGAGCGCCCGTTCGAGGGTCGCCCGGGCGTGCGGCCCCTGCACGGCGAGCATCGCATAGCGGTCGGCGACGTCGCGCACCGCGACGTCGTGGTCGCGGCTCCAGCGGCCGAGCCAGGCGAGGTCGGTCTCGTGGTTCGCCGCGTTGGTGACGATCAGGTAGCGGTCGGTGCCGAGCCGGTAGCAGAAGAGGTCGTCGATCACCCCGCCGGCCTCGTTGCAGAGGCACGAGTACTGGGCGCCGCCGACGGCGATCTTGGCGACGTCGTTGGAGAGCACCAGCTGCAGGAACTCGAGCGCGCCGGGCCCCTCGACCTCGACCTCGCCCATGTGGGAGACGTCGAACATCCCGGCGTGGGTGCGGACCGCGGTGTGCTCCTCCTTGATCCCCTCGTAGAGGACCGGCATCTCCCAGCCCGCGAAGGGCACCAATTTGGCGCCCAGCTCCTCGTGCTGCTCGTAGAGCGGGGTGCGGCGGAGGGCGGCGACGTTCACGCCGCCCAGCGTACTTACTCTTTGAGGAAGCCCGGGACGTCGATGTCGTCGTCCGACACGCGCAGTTTGCGGATGTCGGTGTCCTCGGCGGAGACACGCGGACGGCTCTCGTAACGACGCCGCACCCGCTGCGGTGAGCGGGCCAGGAGCTCGAAGCCCTCGAAGCCGGTGGCGATCACGGTGACGCGGATCTCGTCGTGCATCGACTGGTCGACGACCGACCCGAAGATGATGTTGGCGTTGTCGTCGGCCTCGGCCTGGACCAGCTGCGCCGCCTCGTTGACCTCGAACAGGCCGAGGTCCTCGGGGCCGGTGATGTTCAGCAGCATCCCGGTCGCGCCTTTGATCGACTCCTCGATCAGCGGCGAGGTGATCGCCGCTTTCGCCGCTTCGAGGGCGCGTTTCTCGCCCGAGGCGGTGCCGACGCCCATCAGCGCCGAGCCGGCGTCGCGCATGATCGTGCGCACGTCGGCGAAGTCGAGGTTGATCAGGCCGGGGATCGTGATCAGGTCGGTGATGCCCTGGACGCCCTGGCGGAGGATGTCGTCGGCCTGGCGGAAGGCGTCGAGGACGCTGGTCCGCCGCTCGACCGCCTGCAGCAGCTTCTCGTTCGGGACGATGATCAGGGTGTCGACGTTGTTGCGCAGTTTCTCGATCCCCTCGAGCGCCTGCTGCATGCGTCGTTTGCCCTCGAACTCGAACGGTTTGGTGACCGCGCCGACGGTCAGGGCGCCGATCTCCTCCTTGGCGATCTCGGCGATCACCGGGGCCGAGCCGGTACCGGTGCCGCCGCCCTCGCCCGCGGTGACGAAGACCATGTCGGCGCCCTTCAGCGCCTCCTTGATCTCGTCGCGGGACTCGGCCGCGGCGCCCGCGCCGACCTCCGGGTTGCCGCCCGCGCCGAGGCCGCGGGTCAGCTCCTGGCCGATCGAAAGCTTGATGTCGGCGTCACAGGCCTGCAGCGCCTGCGCGTCGGTGTTGACGGCGACGAACTCGACGCCGCGGATGCCCGCGTCGATCATGCGGCTGACCGCGTTGGTGCCGCCGCCGCCGGCGCCGACGACCTTGATCACCGCTAGGTAAGTCGATTCCATCTCCCGATTTCTTTCTCCGGTGGCAGGTCCGGACGCCTCCTCCAACTATTCGGCGCCGAGTTCGAGCCACCTGTATGTGAGTTGAGCCTTTGTTCTGTCCGAGGCTGTAGCGATGCTCAAGGGTTGGATAGCTCGCGTGAACCTCGGAAATTGCGCTCAACGTAGGGCATTCCGAGGCCTCTGTCAAACCCGGATGGGGCATCCTGCAACGCAGATTTCTCGACGCCGGCTTGAGGGTTTCGCGACCCTCACCCTGTGGTCGAGGGTAGGCCTCGGGCCCGCATTCCGCCTCAGGATGCGGGCGGCAGTTCGTGTTCTTCGCCGCCCGTGGTGGGCCGCGTGGGCGCCGACACGTCTACATAACTGAGCAACGTCACCGAGGGATCGGCGAGCACCGCGGCCGCCGCCTTCCATTTCCGCGACGCTTCGCTCTCGTCGCCGAAGCGGATCTCGATCCCCGAGGCGGTTTCGACCTCCACCCCGGTTTCGCCGTAGCTCGTGCGCACCAGGTAGCGGCGCAACGGCTTCGGCGCGGCGGCGAGGACGCGGACCTCTTCGAGCACGTGGCCACGCACCCGCTTCCCCGGCGGGCGCTGCTTCAGCGGCAGGACGACGAGGTGCTGCCTCGACCGGCCGGAGGCGGCGCCGAGCACCATGCCGTCGGCGCCGACCACGAGCACGGTGTCGCCTTCGCCGATCTGGGCGACCGGGCGCGCCGGCTGCGCCTCGGCGCTCGGCGTCGAGGAGCCGCGCAGGCCGAACCAGTAGACGGCGACGGCGACCACCGCGAGCGCACCAAGCACGAGGAACGCGCGCTTCACGACCCGACCCCCGGCACCTCGACGTCGCCGAGCACCTGGACCTCGGGCTCGAGCTCGACACCGAGACGCTCCTTCACCCGGCGCCGGCCCTCGGCCATCAGCGCCAGCACGTCGGCGGTCGTCGCCTCGCCGGTGTTCTCGACGAAGTTGGCGTGCTTCGCGGAGAAGCGGGCGCCGCCGTGGCTCAGTCCGCGACACCCCGCGGCCTCGAGCAGCTGCCCGGCGGAGCGCCCCTCGGCGCGGGGGTCCTCGGGATTCTTGAAGGTCGAGCCGAAGGTCTTGATCCCCGACGGCTGCGCCTCGCGCCGGCGCTCGCGCATCGAGGCAAGCGTCGCCCGGATCTCGTCCGGGTCTCCCGGGGTGAGGGAGAAGGAGACGCGGGAGACGACCTCTGTCGGGCCGAGATTGGAGTTTCGGTAGACGAAGTCGAAGCTCCCGGGATCGCGCCGCTCGGTTCCCGCCGCGGTCGAGACCTCGACCCACTCCAGCACCTCGGCCAGCTGCCCCCCGTACGCGTTGGCGTTCATCCGCACCGCGCCACCCGCGGTCCCAGGGATATTGATCCCGAACTCGAGGCCGGAGAGCCCCCACCCCGCAGTCTTCGCAGCAGCGGAGGGCAGCCGGGCACCGCCCCCGCAAACCAGGTGCGACCCGTCACGCTCGACTTCGGTCAGCGCACCATCCAGCTTCATGGCTAGTCCTCGGAATCCGTCATCCGCTACCAACAGGTTCGAGCCCGAACCCACCATCCCTACCGCGATTCCAGCCTTCTCCGCCCAGGCCAACAGGGCCACCAGCTCCTCCTGGGACCTGGGCCGGGCGAAAAAATCAGCCGGGCCGCCAGTGCGGACGGTGGTCAGACGGGCGAGGGGAAAGTCTCGCTCCATGCCAGGGGGAGGCTCGGGTGACCCTTCACTCACGAACTGCAGGGAGGTTCGTTCAGGGTCACCCGACCCTCCCTCCACCAGGGTCTCCCCCAGCTTGAAGACGTCGCCGGCACCGATCGTGACCAGGATCGAGCTCCCGGGCAGGGACGGCAGGCGCTGCCGGAGGAACGCCTCGGCTTTCGTTGCGGTCGGGAGCCAAGCGACGGACTTTCCGTGGCCGCTGTCGGCGGCGGCGCGAGCTATGTCCAGACCGCTGACGCCGGCCAGCGGGCCGACCGGCTCCTCGCGGGCCGGGTAGACGTCGAGCACGGCGATCTCGTCGGCCAAGGCGAGGGCCGCACCAAACTCGGTGGCGAAGACCTTGGTGCGGGAGTAGAGATGGGGCTGGAAGACGGCGACGAGGCGGGCCGGGTCGAGTTCTCGCAGGGCCGAGAGCGCGGCGCGGACCTCGGTCGGGTGGTGGGCGTAGTCGTCATACACGCGGACCCCGTCGCGCTCCCCCTTCAGCTCGAGTCGGCGTCGGACGCCGCGGAAGTCGGCGAGCGCCGCGGCGGCGGCGTCGAGATCGAAGCCCGCCGCCCCGAGCGCCGCCAGCGCCGCCCGCGCGTTCAGCACGTTGTGCGCCCCCGGCACCGCAAGGTCGAGCTCCGCCGGCCCCGGCGCGCCCGGCGAAAACTCCGCGAGCCCCACTCCTCCCCCAGGTGCGTTCGCACTTTCGGTCGCTATCCGACCATTACTGCGAACGCGGTCGCGGAGCTCGGCCACGGCTCGGGCGTCGCGGGTCGGGGCCGGGAGGATCGCCACGCTCGCCTTCTCGGCGAAGCCTGTGAACGCCTCGACCAGGGGCTCGAGGGAGCCCCATTTCGAGTGGTGGTCCATCTCGATGTTGGTGACGACGGCGACCTCGGGGTCGAGGCGCAGGAAGCTGCCGTCGGACTCGTCGGCCTCGGCGACGACCCACTCCCCCGTCCCCCAGCCGGCGTTGGCGGGGGCGCCTTCGGGGCCGAGCCCGGGGACCTCGCCGCCGACGAAGAAGGCCGGGTCGGCGCCCAGCGCGCGGAGCGCCCAGACGGTCATCGCCGTGGTCGTCGTCTTGCCGTGGGTGCCGGCGATCGCGATCAGGCGCTTCTCGGCGCAGAGCTCGGCGAGCAGCTCGCCGCGATGGATGACGGCGAGGCCACGCTCACGGGCCGCCACCAGCTCCGGGTTCTCGGCGGCGATCGCGGTCGAGACGATCACCTCGGCACCGTCGGGAAGGTTGGCCGCGTCGTGACCGACGGTCGGCTCGAGCCCCGCCGCCCGCAACCGCTCCATATAGGAGGACTCGCTGCGATCGCTGCCGCTCACCTCGGCACCGAGCCCGGCGCAGACCACGGCGAGCCCGCTCATCCCGGCGCCGCCGATGCCGATGAAGTGGAGCTTCCGCCCCGACCAGTCGCCCTGTCCACTCACCGGACGGCCGCCTCCAGAACCTGGTCGGCGATCGTCCGCGCCGCGCGCGGCTTGGCCAGCTCGCGCGCCGCCGCCGCCATCCGCCCGAGACGGTCTTCGTCGCCGAGGATCCCGCCGACCTCGGCCAGCAGCGCCGCCGGGTCGAGCGCATCGTCTTCGACGATCGTCGCCGCCCCGGCCGCCTCCATCCAGCGCGCGTTCGCCCGCTGGTGGTCGGCGGTGGCATAGGGATAGGGGACCAGGACCGCGGGGCGCCCCGCCGCGGTGAACTCGAAGATCGAGCCGCCCGAGCGTCCCAGCACCAGATCGCAGGCGGCGAGGACGTCGCCGAGGTCCGGCTCGTAGGAGATCAACTCGTAGCCCTCGGCGTGCGGCGCCGAGTCGAGGCGCGCCCGCAGCTCGTCGTAGTCGCGGGTGCCCGCCAGATGCAGCACCCGGAAGGTCCGCCCCTCGCGCTCGGCGAACGCCTCGAGCGCCGCGAAGTTGACCGAGCGCGCCCCCTGGCTGCCGCCCACCACGAGCACTGCGCGCTCGCCGTCGCCGATCCCGAACCGCGCCCGTGCCGCGCCGCGGTCGGCGGCGAGCACCGCCTCGGGCACCGGCCGTCCCGTCACCAGGTAGCGCTCCCCGGCGCGCCCCTCGATCGGAAAGGCGAGGCAGACCCGCCGCGCCCGCCCGGCCAGCAGCCGGTTCGCCAGGCCGAGGTGGCTGTCGGCCTCGGTCAGGACCAGCGGCGTGCGGGTCAGCGTCGCGGCGAGGCCGGCCGGCCCGGCGACGTAGCCGCCCCCTCCCATCACCACGTCGGCGCCCCGCCGGCGCAGGACCGAGCGCGCCGCGCCGACCGCGCCGAGCGCCTCCGCCATCGCCCGCGCCGCGCGCAACGGGTTGCGCCGGTCGATCCCCCGCACCCGCAGGAAGTCGATCTCGTACCCCGCGGCCGGCACCAGCTCCGCCTCCATGCGATCGCGGGTGCCGAGGAAGCTGACCTCGGCGCCGCTCTTACGTAGCTCGGCGGCGACCGCCATGGCGGGCACCACGTGCCCCGCGGTTCCCCCCGCCGCCACCACCACTCTTGGCCCGTCTGGCACCGCTCGACCCGCTCCTTTCACGCGCGGGCGAGCGCCCGCCATCGACGACGCGAAGTCTGCCGGACCGGGTGGTCGTGCTCCGGCTCGCGCTCGCCGTCCCGCCTCGCGCCACGTTGAGGATCAACCCGACCGCGAACAGGCACGAGAGGAGCGCCGAGTTCCCGTAGGAGATGAACGGCAGCGGCACGCCGGTCAGCGGCGCCAGCCCCATCACCGCGAAGAGGTTGATCATCGCCGTGATCAGCACCATCGAGGTCAGCCCGGCGACGAGGATCTTGCCGTAGTTGTCCTTCGCCTTCTGGGCGATCCGCAGCCCGGCGAAGCCGAACATGCCGAAGAGGCCGACGACGCCGAGGATGCCGACCAGGCCGAGCTCCTCGCCGATCACCGCCGAGATCATGTCGGTGTGGGCCTCGGGCAGGTAGTAGGCCTTCATCACCCCGTTGCCGATCCCGACCCCGAAGAGGCCTCCCGAGCCGAGCGCGATCTTCGCCTGCGCCGCCTGGAAGCCGGCGCCTTCGGTGTCGGACCCCGGGTGCAGGAAGCTGGTCAGGCGCGCCATCCGGTAGGGCTCGACGATCGTCAGCAGGAGGACGAGGACGCCGATCCCGAGCGCGATCTTGCCGAGGTCCCGCGGCGCGACGCCTGCCGCGATCAGGGTCGCGCCGACGGCGAAGGCGACGACCAGCGTCGTCCCCATGTCGGGCTCGAGCATGATCAGCAGGCAGGCGGCGCCGGTCATCAGCAGGATCGGCATGAAGCCCTGGATCGAGCGCACCCGCTTCGGTTCGCGGGCGAGCATGTCGGCGGCGTAGAGGATCAACGCGACCTTGGCGAGCTCCGAGGGCTGGATCTGGAAGGAACCGCCGCCGATCCAGCGGGTGGCGCCGTTGACGCTCTGCCCGGCGCCGAGCACGACGACCAGCAGGAAGATCGAGGCGGCGAGCAGGACCGGCGTCGCGCGGCGGATCGCGGTCAGCCCGTGGCGGGCGGTGAAGTGCATGATCACCAGGCCGATCGCGCCGACGATCAGCGTGCGCTGCAGGTAATAGGCGGAGTCGGCGAGCCCGCCGTTGGCCAGCACCTGGGTGGTCGAGGAGGCGGAGAAGACCATCACCGCGCCGAAGGCCAGCAGGCAGAGCGTCGCGGTCAGCAGCAGGCTGTACTCGGTCGAGACCGCGGTGGCGCGGCGCTTCGCCTTGCGCTTCTTCTTCGGCCTGGCCGGGCGCGCCCGGCCGAGCGCGACGGGGACGCCGCTCATGCCAGCTCCTCGACGATCGCCCGGAAGCGCTCGCCGCGCGCCTCGAAGTTCGGGAAGGCGTCGAAGCTGGCGCAGGCGGGCGAGAGCAGGACGACCTCGCCGGGGCGGGCCGCGGCGGCGGCGCTCCGCACCGCGTCATCAAGATCGCGGACGCGGTGGAGCGGGACCTCGGCCGCAGCGACGGACGCCAGCTCGGCCTCCATCCGGTCGGCGGTGTCGCCGAGCAGGTAGGCGGCGACGGCGCGCTCGCGCAGCGGCTCGATCAGGGGCGAGTAGGGCTCGCCCTTCTCGCTACCGCCGAGGATCGCGTGGACGCCGCGGTCGAAGGAGCCGATCCCGACCACCGCGGCGCTCACGTTGGTCGCCTTCGAGTCGTCGACGAAGCGGACGCCGTCGATCTCGGCGACCAGCTCGAGCCGGTGCGCCACCCCGGCGAAGCTGCGCAGGCCGGCGCGCACCGCCTCGCGATCGACCCCGAAGGCGAGCGCCGCCGCCGCCGCGGCCATCGCGTTCTCGACGTTGTGCTCGCCGGGGATGCCGAGCTCGTCGACCTCGAGCAGCGGTTCGCCGTCCCAGAAGATCGTCCCCCCGGCCGTCGCCACCTCGCAGTCCGGCGAGGCGCCGCGGCAGAACTCGATGCGGCGCGCGCAGCCGCCGAGGTCGACGCCCGCCAGCTCCGGCTCGTCGCCGTTCCAGACCGCGACGTCGTCGTTGCCCTGATTGGCGAAGATCCGCAGCTTGGCATCACGGTAGGCGGGCAGGTCGCCGTGGCGGTCGAGGTGGTCGGGGGCGAGGTTGAGGAAGACGGCGCCCTCCGGCGCGAAGAGGCTCGTGTCCTCGAGCTGGAAGCTGGACGCCTCGCAGACGACCGTCGCGTCCGGCTCGATCTCGCCGACCAGCCCGGCGAGCGGGACGCCGACGTTGCCCGCCACCGCGACCGGCTCACCGGCGCCGCGGAAGATGTGGCCGAGCAGCTCGACCGTGGTCGTCTTGCCGTTCGTGCCGGTCACCGCGAGAAAACGGTTCGGCAGCGCGCGCCAGGCGAGCTCGAGCTCGCCGGTCACCGGGATCCCGCGCTCCAGAGCCGCCGCGATCACCGCCGCCTCCCGGGGAACCCCCGGGCTCTTGACGACAGTGTGCGTGCCCTCGAGCTGAGCCAGTCCATCCGTATCCAGGACAACTTCGACGCCCGCCTCCGAAAGCCTTTCGGCGCCCTCGGGATGGGCCGAATCGACCGCCCGGACCCGCTCGCCGCGCGCCGCCAGAAGGCGCGCCGCGGCCTGCCCGGAGCGGGCTAGGCCGACGACCAGGAACGGCCCTCGCGGCAGCGGCGGCCGCACTTCCTTGGCGGGGATCAAGGGCATAGGACGTGTGTTCGCCCCCGCCCCCCGTGCCCCTGCGCGGGGGCCTCGCCCCGTCGGCTCAGCGGCCGATCGACTGCTGGTAGAGCGTGAAGCCGATCCCCGAGCAGACCGCGGCGATGATCCAGAAGCGGAGCATGATCTTCGTCTCCGACCAGGCCATCATCTCGAAGTGATGGTGGAGCGGCGCCATCAGGAAGACGCGCCGGCGGAAGGTGCGGAAGGAGAAGACCTGGAGCAGGACCGAGAGCGCCTCGATCACGAAGATGCCGCCGATGATGATCAGCAGCACCTCGGTCTGGGTCATCACCGCCATCGCGCCGATCGCGCCGCCGAGGCCGAGGGAGCCGGTGTCCCCCATGAAGATCGAGGCCGGGAAGGCGTTGTACCAGAGGAAGCCGATGCAGGCGCCGACCAGGCAGCAGCCGAGCAGCGCCAGGTCCTGCTGGCCGTTGGCGACGAAGGCGATCGCGGTGTAGGTGAGGAGGACGATCGCGCAGGAGCCGGCGGCGAGGCCGTCGAGGCCGTCGGTGAGGTTGACCCCGTTCGAGGTGCCGGCGATGACGAGGAAGACGAGCACGAAGTAGAGGACCGGGCCGAGGTAGACGCTGGCGCCGCCGATCCGGAAGTAGAGGCGCGGTTCGAGGCCGACCGAGTGGCGGGCGACCCACCAGAGGCCGAGCGCCAGGATCAGCTGGCCGAGCAGCTTCCAGCGGCCGGAGAGGCCGAGCGAGCGCCGTTTGACGATCTTGATGTAGTCGTCGGCGAAGCCGAGCGTGGCGCAGCCGAGGGCGACGCCGAAGACCGCGAGGCTGGAGGCGTCGCGTTCGGAGAGCACCAGGTAGGGGACGCAGATCGCGGCGAAGATGATCAGCCCGCCCATCGTCGGCGTCCCCGCCTTGGCGTGATGCTCCTGCGGCCCGTCCTCGCGGATATGCTGACCGAACTCGCGCATCCGCAGGTATTCGATGAATTTCGGCCCGAGGAAGATGCAGATCAGCATCGAGGCCATCCCCGCGATCAGGATTTCTCCCATGGTTAAGCGGCCCCCTCGGTGCTGCGCGCCGCAACCAGATCCTCGGCGATCGTCTCCATCCCGACCGAGCGCGAGCCCTTGACCAGGACCACGTCGCCGGGCTCGAGGTGGGCGTCGAGCCACTCGGCCGCCTCGCCCGGGTCGGCGAGGAGTTCGTCGGGGTCGTAGTCGCGCGCCTCGGCGCCGACCCCGACGACGACGTCGATCCCGGCACCGCGGGCGTGGGCGCCGACCTCGCGGTGGAAGCCGGCCGAGCCGGGGCCGAGCTCCCCCATGCGGCCGAGCACGGCGACGGTGCGCTCCGCGCCGAGGGTCGCGAGATGGTCGAGCGCCGCGCGCATCGACACCGGGTTGGCGTTGTAACAGTCGTTCACGAGGACGATCCGGCCGGGGAGATCGACTCGCTCCCCGCGGAACCGGGAGAAGCCTATGTCCGCCGCGCGGACGGCCATCTCGGCGGGGTCGGCGCCGAGCGCGACGCCAGCCGCGATCGCCGCCAGCGCGTTGACCAGGTTGTAGTCCTCGGCGAAGGGAAAGGCGAAGCGCGCCTCGCCCGCCGGGGTGCGGACCAGGGCCTCGGTGACGCCGCCCGAGACGCGCGACTCGACCGCCTCGACATCGCCGCCGGGACCGAAGCGGAGGAGGCGCGAGGCGCGCTCCAGATGGGGCTCGAGCTCACCCGCGTCGACCGGGGCGATCACGCTGCCGTCGGCCGGGAGCGAGTCGATCACGGCCGCCTTCTCGGCGGCGATCGCGGCGACCGAGCCCATCTGCTCGACATGGACCGGGCCGACGTTGGTGATGATCGCCGCGTCGGGCTCGGCGATCGCGGCCAGCTCGGCGATCTGGCCGTGTCCCCGCATCGCCATCTCGAGCACCAGCCGCTCGGTGTCGTCGGGCGCCTCGAGGATCGTCAGCGGCAGCCCGATCTCGGTGTTGAAGTTCTGCGCGTTGGCGTGGACGTGGCCGGGGAGCAGGGTGCGGGCGATGTCCTTGACCGAGGTCTTGCCGACCGACCCGGTGACGCCGAGCACCTGGGCGCCGAGCGCGCGGCGGTTGGCGAGGGCGAGGGCCTGGAGCGCGGCGAGCGGATCATCCGCGGCGAACACCCAGGCGCCCGCCGCGCGGTGGGAAACCCGTCCCTGGGACGGATAACCCACACCGCGGGCCGACTCGGCCGCGGACTCCGCATGCTCTGGTCTCACGACCACCCCCCACGCCCCGGCCTCGAGCGCCGCGGCGGCGAACTCGCCGCCGTCGCGGCGCTCGCCGCGCAGGCCGAAGAAGAGGTTCTCGGGCCCGACCGCCGCGGAGTCGATGACGGCGCGGCGCGGCGGCGCCGAGGAGCCCTCGGCGAGCGCCCGGGCGCCGGTCACCGCCGCGATCTCGCTCCCACCGAGCCTCACGCCGGGCTGCCCAGCTTGCGCAGCTCCTCGCGGGCGACCTCGCGGTCGTCGAACGGCACCTTGCGCCCGCCCTCGAACTCCTGGCCCTGCTCGTGGCCCTTGCCCGCGATCACCACCGTGTCGCCCGGCTCGGCGCGCCCCAGCGCCAGCGCGATCGCGGCGCGGCGGTCGACCTCGACCACCAACTCGGCCTCGCCCTCGCCGACGCCGGCCGCGACTTCGGCGACGATCGCCTCCGGGTCCTCGGAGCGCGGGTTGTCGGAGGTGACGACGGCGAGGTCGGAGAGCTCGCCCCCGGCCCGTCCCATCAGCGGCCGCTTCGCCCTGTCGCGGTCGCCGCCCGCGCCGAACACCGCGATCAGCCGTCCCGGCGTGAGCCGGCGCGCCGCCCGCAGCACGTTCTCGATCGAGTCCGGGGTGTGGGCGTAGTCGACGAGGACGGCGAAGCCCTGGCCCTCGTCGACGGCCTCCATCCGCCCCGGCACCCGCCCCGCCCCGGCGAGCCCCGCCGCCGCGGTCGCCGCATCCACCCCCAGCGCCTCCGCCGCGGCGAACGCCCCGAGCGCGTTCGCCACGTTGAAGTGCCCCGGCATGCCGGTGCGGATCTCGGCCTTTCCCTCGACCGTGAAACGGGCGCCCGTCGCGTCGAACTCCACGTCGGTGGCGCGGTAGTCGGCATCGGCGCCCTCGGCGGAGAAGGTGAGGCAGTCGAATTCGCCGGCTAGGCGACGGCCGTAGGGGTCGTCGAGGTTGACGATCCGCACCCCGGGCTCGGCCTCGAACAACAGGCGCTTCGCCGCGAAGTAGTCCTCCATGTCGGCGTGGAAGTCGAGGTGGTCCTGGGTCAGGTTGGTGAAGACGGCGGCGTCGAAGTGGATCGCGTCGGCGCGGTGCAGGACCATCGCGTGCGAAGAGACCTCCATCGCACAGGCCCGGTCGCCGCCATCCAGCATGCGGCGGAAGGTCGCCTGCAGGTCGATCGCCTCGGGGGTCGTCCGCTCGACCGCCTCCTCCTCGCCGCCGACCACCTGCTTCACGGTCCCCATCAGGCCGGTCCGGATGCCGGCCGCCTCGAGGATCTCGCGGACGAGGAAGGCGGTCGTCGTCTTGCCGTTGGTGCCGGTCACCCCGACCACCTTCAGCTCCGCCGTCGGGTCGTCCCGGAAGGCGGCCGCGAACGGCGCCATCGCCGCCCGCGCGCTCGGCACCACGACCTGCGGCACCCCCACATCCAGCTCCCGCTCGACGACCAGCGCGGCGGCCCCCGCCGCGACCACCGACGCCGCGAACTCGTGCCCGTCCCGCTTTTCCCCGACCACACAGAAGAACAGCGTTCCGGGCCCGGCTTTTCGGCTGTCGTAGGCGAGATCGACGATCTCGACCCTCGGATCGCCCACGACCCTTGCCATCGCCGCGGACGAAGCTGCCTTGACGAGGTTCTCCAGCCTCACGAGCCCGATTCTAGGTAGGGCGCCGGGCGCCCCTCCTATTCCCGTGGGACGCCGAGATAAGGCAAGGTGAAGGCCGCGAGTTCGCCGAAGGCCGGCGCCGCCACCGACCCACCGTAGATTTCGCCTTCCGGTTCGTCGACGATCACCGCGGCGAGGAACTTCGGGTCGTCCGCGGGGGCGAAGCCGATGAACGAGGCGATGAACTTCGTTTCCGAGTAGCCGCCGTCTTCGGCCACCTGCGCGGTGCCGGTCTTGCCGGCCAGGCTGTAGCCGGGGACGCTCACCTCCGACGCCGTCCCTTCCGGCCCGAGCACGCCCTTCAGCATCTCGCGCACCTCGCTCGCCGTCTCGGCGCTGATCACCCGGTGACCCTGCGGCTCGTGGACCTCTTCTTCGCCGATCCGCTTGACCAGCTGCGGCCGGCGCTCGATCCCACCGTCGGCGATCGCCGCGTATCCCTGCACCATCTGGATCGGCGTCACCGCCGCGCCCTGGCCCATCGGCACGTTGCCGATCGTCGCCCCCGACCATTGGCTCAGCTTCGGCACGATCCCTTTTTCCTCACCCGGGAACTGGATTCCGGTCTTTTCGCCGAAGCCGAACCTTTCGATCCACCTGCTGAATTTGGTCGCGCCGATCTCGAGCCCGATCGTCACCGCGCCGACGTTCGAGGAGCGGGCCAGGATCTGTCCCACGGTCATGTTTTCGGTGCCGCGTTCCTCGGCGTCTTCGATCGTCCGTTCGCCGACTTCGATCGAGGGCGGCAGGGTGAATTCGGTCTCCGGCGTCACCAGGCCTTCTTCCAGCGCCGCCGACACCGTGAACGCCTTGAAGGTCGAGCCCGGTTCGTAGTTGAGGCTGGTCGCCTGGTTCAGCAGGTCTTCGGAGGAGACGTTTTCGAGTTCGCCCGGATCGACCGCCGGCCAGTTCGCCATCGCCAGGATTTCCGAGGTCTTCGGGTCCATGACGATCGCCGTCGCGCCCTTCGGCGCATACGTTTCGCCGATCTTCGCCAGCACCTGTTCGGCCTTCTCCTGGATCACCGGGTCGAGCGTCAGCTGCACGTCTTCGCCTTCGCGGGCTTCCTTGACGGTTTCCAGCTTGATCGGGTCGCCGAGCGCGTCGGTGACCACCCGGCGTTCGCCTTCTTCGCCCGCGAGGACCGAGTCCTCGCCCGCCTCGATCCCGGTCAGGCCTTCGCCTTTTTCGCCGACGACGCCGATCACCTGCCCCGCCATTTCGCCCTGCGGATAGGTGCGGCGGCTGCCGGGCAACTGGCCGATCCCTTCGATCCCCAGCTTTTCGACCTTCGCCGCGGTCACCAGGTCGACGTCCTTGGCGAGGTAGGAGAAGCCCGATTCCACGGTCAGCTCTTCCAGCACCTTGCCCTTCGGCTGCTTCAGGATCGGCGCCAGCCGTTCTGCCGCCTGCGGCGGATTTTTCACCTGATACGGCGTCGCGTAGATCGTCGCCCCATCTTCGGAGGAGGCGAGGCGGGTGCCGTCGCGGTCGAGGATCGAGCCACGCAGGCCGGGCACCATCACGGTCTGTGACTGCTGGCTGAGCGCCTGCGCGGAGAGCGTCGACGCTTCCACCCCCTGCAGCCAGAAGGCGCGGCCGACGATCAGCAGGAAGGCGAGGAGGAAGCCCGCGAAGAGGAGACCGATACGTCGCTCGATCAGCCGCATCGGCCGCTATTCGGGGTTCGCGGCCGCCGCGGCGCCGAGGCGCGAGGCAGCTTCGGCGATATCGGTCTTGCGGGTGGTGAGCAGCTGCGGCTCGGCCGTCGCCGTCATCGAGAGACCCTGTTCGGCGGCCTCGTGGCGCAGCCTCGCCTGACCCATCTTCTGCGCCAGGCGGCTCTCGAGCATCGAGTTTTCCTTGCTCAGTTCCTGGTTTCGCACGTCGACCTTGCCGGCCGAGGCGGCGAAGCTGAGGGTGACGACGTTGAGCGCCACGATCCCGACCAGGAGGACGCCGAGGACGCCGATCCAGGCCCGGCCGCGGGTGAGGCGGTGGATCAGGCCGGACTCGGGCAGCTGGGTGACGGCGACGGCGGCGCGGCCCGCGGTGCCGGCCGCGATCGGGATCACGCGGGCGCCGGTGCGGCGGCGCGGCGCCGGTTTGCGGCGGGCGGGGGGCTTGCGAGCAGGGGCGTCGACCTGAATTTTGCGCGGTTTGCGCGCGGGCGCGACGGTGCGCCCGCCCGGGCTGGGACGGTCGCGAGGACGCTTCTTCGGCTCGGGTGGAGCGGTGCGGGCGGGAGCGGCGACGGCCATCAGCCCGCCTCCTCGACGCGCGTGTCGAAGGCGATCCTGGTCGCGGCGCGCAGGTGGGCGGAGCGCGAGCGCGGGTTGGCCTCGACCTCCTCGGCCCCGGGCGCGATCGCGCGCCGGGTCAGCAGCTCGGCCTCGGGCTCGTGGCCGCAGACGCAGACCGGAAGCTCCGGCGGGCAGACGCAGCCGGTCGCCTTCTCGGCGAGGAACTGCTTGACCGGCCGGTCCTCCAGCGAGTGGAAGGAGATCGCGGCGAAGCGGCCGCCGAGCGGCAGCGAGTCCCAGGCCAGCGGCAGCGCCTCGTTCAGCAGGTCGAGCTCTCCGTTGACGGCGATCCGCAGCGCCTGAAAGGTGCGCTTGGCCGGGTGGCCGGCGCCGAAGCGGGCCGAGGCGGGCATCCCGGCCTGCACCGCGGCGACCAGCTCGGCGGTGGTCCGCAGCGGCCGGCGGGCGACGATCTCGCGGGCGATGCCGGCGGCGTGGCGCTCCTCGCCGAAGCCGCGCAGCACCTGGCTGATCCGCTCCTCCGGCCACTCGTTGACGAGGTCGGCGGCGTCGAAGCCCTGTGCGGGATTCATACGCATGTCGAGCGGCGCGTCGTAGGAATAGGAGAAGCCCCGCTCCCAGGCGTCGACCTGCATCGAGGACATTCCCAGATCCATGTAGACCATGTCTGGACGGATTCCTTCGCCCCGCAGAGCGCGAAGTCCTGCAACGAAGTCGGCGCCGACGAAGAGCGCCCGGCAGGGCGCCTCGGCGGCGAAGCGGGCGAAGCGATCGGCGGCGGCCGGGTCGCGATCGATCCCGATCAGCGTCCCCTCCGGCCCGATCCGCTCGGCGACCAGCCGCGCGTGGCCGCCGGCGCCGAAGGTGCAGTCGACCGCGACCTGCCCAGGTGCCGGGGCGAGCAGGTCGACCAGCTCGGGGGCGAGGACGGGATCGTGTTCGCGGGTCACGAGGCTCAGCGGGTTCGGCCCGGCGGGCGCGTGGGAGAAGGTGGGGGTGCGGGCTGCATGGAGTCTCATGGTTACGCGGCGCCCGTCCCGGCCAGGCCCTCGGCGATCTCCGGCGCCGCGGCGTCGAGCTCCTCCTCCTGCTTGGCCCAGGCGTCGGCGTTCCAGATCTCGAGGTACTCGCCGGCGCCGATCACGACGCATTCGCCGTCCAGGCCGGCGTGCTCGATCAGCGGCTTGGGGATGCGGATCCGCCCCGCCGAGTCGAGCTTCTCGTCGAAGGAGCCGCCGTGGAAGCGGCGGCGCAGCGCCCGGGCGTCTTTGCCGAACGGGCTGTGCGGGGAGAGGAAGCGGTCCGACAGCTCCTCGAACTCACTGGTCGTGTGCACCCAGACGCAGGGGTCGAAGCCCTTGGAGAGAACCACTCCGTCGGCGAGATCGTGGCGAAAGCGCGATGGCACGGTCAGTCGGTCCTTGCTGTCCAGGCTGTGCTCGTAGAGGCCCCGAAATGCCAACTCGGTGTCCTTTCTGAGCGGGGGTTCGAGGTCGGGATCGAAGGCGGAAAAGAAGTTGGACCGGGGTGATGAGGTGGGAGGAGCCTCACCACCCCGGTCCTGGGCTTCAACTCGATCGCCACAATGACACACACTCCCCCACTTTGCAACACCTCCTCCCTCTGCAACCCCATTTGCATCCGCGCGCGCTCGCGGTAGGTTGCCGCGATGAGCACGGACGAGCGGACGGTGGATGAGCCCCGGGCGGCGCCGGCCGCAGAAGTCGACGACGCCGCCGACCTGCGCGGCCACTACTTCCGCCGGCTTCTCCTCAGGCCGCTGACCCTGATCTCGATCATCGCCGGCCCGCTGGTCGTCGGGGCGCTCTTCTATCTGATGGCCGGCCCGGTCCTCGGCGGGTTCATGCTGCTGCTCAGCCTCTTCCTCGGCGTCCTGATCGTCCGGCACAAGGCGGGCGAACACGCCGACGACGACTTCAACCGCGCCTACGCGAGGAGCCGCGACTACCAGCTGGGGGGATCGACCTACCTGGGCTCGGCGACGCCGCTGCTGCGCAGAGGTGACCGGCAGTTCGCCGAGCAGACCTTCATCGGCGAGCTTGCGGCCGGCGTGAGCGGCCTGCTCGCGATCTACACCTACGTCGTCGAAACGACCGACACGCACGGCAACCGGCAGGAAGACGACCACCCGTTCACGCTGGGGATGGTCGAGGTGCCCGAGTGCGTCGCCCACGTGCCGGAGCTCTACTGCCAGCGCAAGTTCGGCCTGCATTCGCTGGAGAGGGTCGAGGACGCCTTCCGGCGCTCGAAAGAACGGGTCGAGTTCGAGTCCGACGCGCTCGGCCACAAGTACGAGATCTTCACCGGCAAAGGCCAGGATCAGAATTGGCTGCGGCAGCTGTTCGAGCCGAGCTTCATCGTCTGGCTGACCGACTCGGCGCCCGAGCACTTCGCCTTCGAGCTGGTGAACGGCACGCTCGTCGCCTACGTCCACGGCCACAAGGAGGACGCCGCCGACCTCGACAAGATGGCCGCGGCGAGCGCGACGGTGGCCAAGCGGCTGCGCGACGAGAGCATCGAGCAGGAGGACCGATGAGCACCGACGAGCGAGAGGACGCACAGAAGGTCACCGCGACGGCGGGGCCGGCGGCGACGGGCGAACCCGACGACGCCGACGATCTGCGCGGCTACCACTTCGGCAAGCTGATCCACAGGTGGACGACCTGGGCGTGGATCGGCCTCGCCACCGTGATCGCGGCGGTGGGCGGCTTCGTCATCGCGGGCCTCGTGCTCGCGATCGTCTTCGCGGTGCTCGCCTTCCTGCTCGGCCTCTTCGCCACCTGGAAGGTCGCCGACTCGCGCGCCGCCGACGACTTCTTCCACGTCTACGCGAAACACCGCGGCCTCCAGCTCGGCGGACCGACCGACCTGGGCTCCGCGACGCCGCTGCTGCGCAAGGGGGACGACCAGTTCGCCGAGCGGACGCTGACCGGCGCGCTGGCACCCGGGGTCGACGGGGTCCTGGCGCTCTTCACCTACGTGACCGAATCGACCGACAGCCACGGCAACCGCCAGAAGGACTACCACCCGTTCACGCTGGGGAAGACCGAGATCCCCGAGTGCGTCGCCCACGTGCCGGAGCTCTACTGCCAGCGCAAGTTCGGCCTGCGGGCGCTGGAGAAGTTCGAGGACGTGTTCCGCCACTCGAAAGAGCGGGTCGAGTTCGAGTCCGAGGCGCTCGAGGGCAAGTACGAGATCTTCACCGGCAAGGAGCAGGACCAGAACTGGCTGCGGCAGCTGTTCGAGCCGAGCTTCATCGTCTGGCTGACCGACTCGGCGCCCGAGCACTTCGCCTTCGAGCTGGTCGACGGCACCCTCGTCGCCTACGTCCACGGCCACAAGGAAGACTCCGCCGACCTCGACCAGATCGCGGCGGCGACCGGGGCGGTGGCGACGCGACTGCGCGAGGAGAGCACGGAGTAGAGACCGATGAGCGCGACGCCGGCGAGCGACCCCGATGACGCCAACGACCTGCGTGGCCTTCACTTCCACAAGCTGATCCGGAAGTGGACGACCTGGGCGTGCATCGCGGGGGGAGCCCTGCTCTGCGCAGTGATCGGCCTCGTCGTCTGGGGCGCGATCGTCGGCGCGGTGTTCCTGGTGGTCGCCGTCCCGGTCGGGGTCTTCGTCACCTGGCGGGTCGCCGACTCGCAGGCCGCCGGCGATTTCTTCCGCGTCTACGCCGGCCGACGCGGCATGGAGCTCGGTGGGAAAACGTCCCTGCCGACCTCCACGCCGCTGCTGCGCAGGGGCAACCGGCGGTACGCCTCCCGGACGCTGACCGGGAGGCTCGCGCCCGGGGTCGACGGCCGTCTCGCGCTCTACACCTCCGTCGACGAGTCGGCCGACGGCCGCGGCAACCCGAAGGTCGAGTTGCACCTGTTCACGCTGGGGATGACCGAGGTCCCCGAGAGCGCCCGATATGTGCCGGAGCTCTACTGCGAAAGCAAGTTCGGGCTGGGAGGTCTGGACGGTGGCTCCCGCCATTCGATGGAACAGGTCGAGCTCGAGTCGGCGGCTCTCGACGAGAAGTACGAGGTCTTCTGCCGCAAGGACCAGGACGCCAACTGGCTGCGCCAACTCTTCTCGCCGACCTTCATCGTCTGGCTGACCGACTCGGCGCCCTCGGGCTTCGCCTTCGAGCTGGTCGACGGGACCCTCGTCGCCTACGTCCAGTACTACAAGGAAGACACCGCCGATCTCGACGGGATCGCCGCCGCCACGGGCGCGGTGGCGACGCGCCTGCGCGAGGAGTCGACGGAGTAGTCGCTCAAAACCCGGAGAGCAGGGTCCCGGCGTTGGCGATCAGGCCGGCGGCGATCATCAGCATCACCGAGGGCACGAGGACCAGGGCGACGACCAGCTGGATCTTCGGCGCGGCGCGGGCGGCGCGCTCCTCGACCGCGCGGCGGCTGTCGCGGCGCAGGGCGCTCGCCTGGCGGCGCAGCTGATCGGCGAGCGGTGATCCGAAGCGGCGCGAGCGCTCGATCGAGGCGACCAGCGTCGCCGGCTCACTGCCGGGGACGCGGGCACGGAGCGCGGCGAGCGCGGCCGAGAGCGGGCTGCCGCAGGAGAGTTCGGCGACCGCGATCCGCATCTCCTCGGCCAGCGGCCCCTCCCCCGCCCGCGCCACCTGGGCGAGCCCCTCGGCCGCACCACGGCCGGAGGCGACGCTGACCGCGAGCAGGTCGAGCGCGTCGGGGAGCGCCGCGACCAGTCGCCGGCGGCGCCGGCGCGCCTCCCGCTCGAGCAGCGCGTCGGGGACGAAGAAGCCCGCCGCGGGGAGACCGAGCGCGGCCGCGATCCCGATCCGCCCCGGCGCCGCGGGAGCCGCGCCGAGCGCCAGGACCGCTCCCATGCCGACGCCGGCGAACTTGCCCAGAAGCACGGCCGGCAAGGGGAAGCGGCGCTCGAGCCCCGAGCGGCGCAGCCGCTCGGGGAGGTTGAGCCAAAGCGCGACCCGCCCCGCGGTGTGGGAAGCCCGTCGTATGGACGGATAAGCCACAGCGCGGCGCACCGCCCGGGCGATCAGGACCTCGCGACCGGCGGCGAGCGCCGCCAGGGTGGCGAGCGCGAAGAGGAGCCCGGCGGCGCTCACTCGACCACCCGCGAGAGGCGACGGATCGCGACGAAGCCGATCGCCTGCAGGCCGGCGGCGAGGGCGAGCAGGATCGCGGCGGCGGGCGAGGCGAGCAGCTTGCCGAGGAAGCCAGGCTGGACCAGCTCGGCGAAGAGGGCGCCGCCGGTCGGCATCGCGACGACCAGGAGGCCGGTGAAGCGCGCCTGCGCGGTCGCCGAGCGGGCGTCCTCGGCGACCCGGTCGCGCTCCGCCGCCCCGGCGGCGAAGCGGCGCAGCAGCCCGGCGAGGTCCCCGCCGGCGAGGCGCTGACTGAGGAGCGCCGCGGCGAAGGCATCGACCCGCGGCGAGCGCATCCGCGCCCGCCAGGCGGCGACCGCCTCGGCGGTGCCGGCACCGAGGTCGAGCTCGGCGCCGAGGCGCGCCAGCTCGGTGGCCGGCGGCCCGTCGAGATAGCCGGCCGCGGCCGGCAACGAGGCACGCAGCGAGCGCCCGGCGGCGAGCGAGTCGGCGATCGCGGTCGCCACCTCGGGCAGCGAGCGCTCGACCGCGCGCCGGTAGCGCCGCCGCCGGCTCGAGATCGCCCAGCCGGCGAGGCCCGGCCCCGCCACCGAGAGCGGGACCGCGACCGCGACCCCGCCGACCAGCCAGCCGGCGAGGACCGCGGCGGCCGCGCCGAGCGCCGCCAACCGACGCCGCTCGCCGGTCGAGGGCGCGTAGCCCTCCCTGCCCGCCCGCCGCAGCGGCTCGAGCGCCGCCCGCAGCCAGGCGGCCGCGGCCGGGCTCGCCAGCACCGCCTCGCGCGCCGCCGCCGCCACGAGGCCGCCCGCGATCGCCCCGACCAGCGCCGTCGGCGCGGTGCCACTCACCGGTCGACCGCGGCGATCTCGGTCACCCGCCGCGCGCCGTCGGGCATCCGCCGCAGGTGGACGAGGAGGTCGATGCCGCGCCGCACCTGGGCGGCGATCGCCTCGTGCGGCAGGCCCACCCCCGCCATCAGCGCCAGCGTCTCGAGCCGCGCGATCGCGTCGCGTGGCGAGTTGGCATGGAGGGTCGAGAGCGCCCCGTCGTGGCCGGTGTTGAGCGCGGTGAGCAGGTCGAGCGCCTCCGGCCCGCGCACCTCACCGATCACGATCCGGTCGGGCCTCATCCGCAGGGCGTTGCGCAGCAGGTCGCGGATCGTCACCTCGCCGCGTCCCTCGACCCCGGCCGGACGGCTCTCCAGCCGCACCACGTGGGGCTGCTGCAGGCGCAGCTCGGCGGCGTCCTCGATCGTCACCACCCGCTCGTCGGCGCCGACGAAGCTGGAGAGCGCGTTGAGGAGCGTCGTCTTGCCGGAGCCGGTGCCGCCGCTGACCAGGATGCTGTGCCGCGCCCGTACCGCCTCCTCGAGGCGCGCCCGCTGACCCCGGTCGAGCGTCCCCAGCTCGACCAGCCGGTCGGGCCCGGGGCGCTCGGCGCCGAAGCGACGGATCGAGATGGCCGGGCCGTCGATCGCCAGCGGCGGGATCACCACGTTGACGCGCGAGCCGTCGGCCAGCCGGGCGTCGACCATCGGGCTGAGCTCGTCGACGCGGCGACCGAGCGGCGCCAGGATGCGCTCGATCGCGTTGCGAAGCTCCTCCTCGTCGGCGAAGGCGACCGCGGTCGGCTCGATCCGCCCGCCGCGCTCGACGAAGACGCGGTCGGGCCCGTTCACCATCACCTCCTCGACCTGGGGGTCGGCGAGCAGGATCTCGAGCGGCCCGAGGCCGACGCTGTCGCGCACCACGCGGGCGGCGATCTCGGCGCGGAGCGCCGGGGCGAGGACCGCCGCCTCCTCGTCGACCAGCTCGCGCACGGTCCGCTCCAGATCAGGCGCGGCGCGGCGCCCGGCGGCCGCCTCGGCGCGGCGGCGCTCGACCAGGCGGGCGCGGAGGCCGGCGGCGACTTCGGCGACGTGGCGCTCGCGGGCGCTCATCCTTCGCCCTCCGGCATCACGGTCACCTGGCGGGCGAAGCTCTCGGCGGCGATCAGCCGCAGGGCCTGGCGCCGGGTCAGGCCGAGGGTCGCCTCGGCGGTTCCCGCGGCGTCGCCTTCGGGGCCAGCGCCGAGCGCCAGCAGCGGCACGTCCGAGGCGGCGACGTAGGTACGCCCGGCGCCGGCGTCCGCCGGTTCGGTGGTGACGACGATGTCGACCCGCGAGCCGACCGGGTCGCCACCGCCGACCGCCAGCGCGGCGGCTCCGCCGACCGTGATCTGCACCGGCCGCCTGCCGCCCCCGAGCGCCGGGTCGGGCGCCGCGGAGCGCGGTGGTCGCAGTTGCGCGGCGAGCAGATAGGCGCCGCTCGGGATCGCCGCGGCGGGGACGAGCCCGAGCGCCTCGGCGGGATCATGGAGCGCACCGGAGGGGACGAAGCGAGCCGGGACCCGGCGCACCTCGAGGTCGGCTTCGGCCCGGGTCGGATCGAGCGCCTTCCCGGCGGGCAGCCCCACCGCCGCGACGACCACCGGACGCAGTGCGCCATAGCCGCGGGCGACGCTGTCGCCGTAGCCGTCGGCGATCATCCCGGCGGCGATCGCGGCGAACAACGCGGCGAGACCGAAGGCGACGGCCCGCGCCCGCCGGCTCACCGCGCCTCCCGGCGCGCCGCGGGCGGCAGCTCGAGCACCGCGCTCGTCCCTCGCTCGCCGCGGTGGAGCGCGAAGCTGCCGCCGTGGCGGACGGCGGTCCGCCGCACCAGCCGCAGGCCGTGGCCATGGCGGGCGCGGCCGGTGAGTCGGCCGAAGGGCGGGCGCAGATCGCGGGGCCGACGGCCGGCGCGACCGCGCAGTAGCGCGTCCCGTTCGCGCGCCCGGCGCCCGGCGCCGCCACCGGAGTCGACGACCGCAAGACAGACACGGTCGCCGACCAAGTCGGCCGCCAGCTCGATCCGCGGCCCGCCGTGCTCGAGCGCGTTGACGATCAGGTTGTCGAGGGCGGCGGCGAGATCGAGCCGGTCGCCCTCGACCACCGGCTCGTCGATGTCGCGCCGCAGCGCGATCGTCGCCCCGGACAGCGCCGCCTGCCCGGCCCAACGCCTGCGCGCCGCCGCGAGCAGGGGCCGCATCGGGACCATCGACCGCGCCTCGGGATCGCCCTCGCCGTTGATCTCGCGTTCGAGCCGCGCCAGCGCCACCGCCGCCATCTCGACCGGGCCCTCGCCGACACCGGGCGGCGCGGCGGGCACCGACAGCGCCAGCGCCTGCAGCGGCCGGCGCAGCTCGTGGAGGCGCTCGTTGAGGACGGTCCGCCGCCGCGCCTCGCGGAGCGCCGCGGCCAGGGTCGCACCGACGCCGGCGAGGAGGGGCCAGAAGAACGGGCGCGCCGGGGTGAGGGCGAGGAGGAGGACGGGTATGCCGCCGATCGACATGCTTCCCCAAGCCGATGGCGCGGTCCATTCTCCCCCTGCGTAGGCCCCCGCGGACCCGCTCGGCGCGGGAAAACCGGGGCAGCCACGTGTGGCAGATCGCCTGCCCACTCAGGGAATCCGCAGATCATCTTGGAATACTTGAGGGGCGGGTCGGCCGCTCCCCCAGAAGTCAAGCGCCACCCGCGAGCGTCACCCCACTCCCGCCAATCGCCGAAAGGACCCCCCTTGCCACAGAGCAGAACGACCCCTGAGGGCATCACCCAGCAGCTCGCCAAGGCCCTTGCCCACCCCCTTCGCGTGCGCATCCTGACCTCCCTGCAACGCGGCATCTCGAGCCCGAACCAGCTTTCCCAGGAGCTCGACGAGCCACTTGGCAACGTCAGCTACCACGTCAAGACGCTGCTCGAATACGACTGCGTCGAACTGGTCAAGACCGAGCCGCGGCGCGGCGCCGTCGAGCACTTCTATCGGGCCACCGAGCGCGCCTTCTTCAGCGACGCCGACTGGGCCAAGATCCCGGCCTCGGCACGCAAGGGCATCGATGGCGTGATCCTCGAGGCGATCGGCCAGGACGCGGCCGCGTCGATGACCGGGGGCACGATCGACTCCCGCACCGACACCCACATCTCCCGCACCCCGCTCCTCCTCGACGAGGCCGGCTGGGGCGAGCTGAGCAAGCTGCTGACCGAGACGCTCAACCGGGCGATGAAGATCGGCGAGGAGTCGGCCACCCGCCTCGCCGACGAGCAGGCCGACGGCATCCAGACCACCCTCGCCATGCTCCAGATCGAGGTCCCGCCCAAAGCGGTGAAGTGACCGCCGCCCGCGATCGGCTGCCGGCTCAGCCCTCGACCAGCCGGTAGCCGATCCCCCAGCAGTTGACGACGTACTTGTGGTGCTCGGGATCGAGTTTGCGACGTAATCTGCTGGCGTGTGAGTCCAGGGTCCGGGTGCGGTCGGCGGGGGCGCGGAAGCCCCACACGTCGCGCAGCAGTTCGTCCTTCGAGAAGACGCGGGTCGGGTCGGAGGCGAGGACGCGGAGCAGCGTGAACTCTTTCTTCGCCAGGTGCACCTCGCGGTCGCCGACCGCCACCTTGCGGCGGGCCGGGTCGATCAGGATCTCGCCGACCCGGATCGGGCCCTCGCGGCGGTTGTGTCCGCGGCGCAGCACGGCGCCGATCCGCGCCCGCAGCTCGTCGTAGCTGAACGGCTTTTGAAGATAGTCATCCGCACCGAGGTCGAGGCCGCGGACGCGGTCGGTGGCACCGCCGCGACCGGTGAGGACGATGATCGGCAGGCGCGGGTCGTAGCGCGCGTCGATCCCCTCGGACTCGCGGATCTCACGCAGGACGTCGAGGCCGGAGGCGTCCGGCAGGGCGAGGTCCAGCAGGAGGAGGTCCGGGTGGTTGTAGCGACAGAGCCGCAGCGCGTCGGCGGCGCTCGGCGCGGGCAGGACCTCGAAGCGGTCGGCGACCAGGTGGTCGCAGAGCAGGTCGAGGGTGGCGTCGTCGTCCTCGCAGACGACGACCGTGGCGATCTCATCTCGTTCGGGAAGCATGGCCGTGAGAAGGGCCGGGAGCGGCGCGTCTCTCCCCCCGCCGCTTCGCGGAGCACGCGGGAGTTCGACGAATCCGACCACGGGCGCGGCCAGAATCCCCGTCATGGCCGAGGTCGCGATCCGGATTCCCTCGACGGCGGCGCTGTTCGACGCCTGGAGCGTCGCGCCGCCGGACCGCAGGCCGCTCAGCGACGAGGCCCGCGAGCGGATCGTCGACGCCTGGTCGGAAGTCGCGAAGAAGGCGACCGGCACCCCGCGCCTGCGCCTCGTCATGCCGAGCGGCGAACGCACCGCGGTCGACGAGGCGACGATCGTCGCCGCGGTCCGCGCCGACATGGAGGCGATGAAGGTCGACGCCCGCCGCCACTGGGTGCGCCGCGCCCTCGCCCCGCGCGAGACGCGGATCGGCGCCGTCCTCTTCTTTCTCGCCCTCGCCGCCGGCGCGGCGTTGGACTACGGCAGCAGCGAAGGCAGCCTCGAGACCCTGCTCTCGCAGACCTTCGTCGTCTTCGCCTGGGTCGCCCTCTGGGCTCCCGCCTATCGGCTGCTGACCGCCGCCTCCTACCGCCTCGGCCGCCGCTACTTCGTCGAACTGGCCGAGGCCGAGATCACGATCGCCTGGGACTGACCGGTCGGCCGGGCTCAGGTGGGCAGCTCGAGGACGGCGGCCGCGCCGCGATGGGCGACGAAGCGGCGCGGCGGGACCGCCCGGCGCACATCCAGCGGCCCGCCGTCGGGGTCGAGGAACCAGACGTCGAGCGCGAACCTCATGCCGAAGGTGTGGACCGCTGCGCAACGCGGGATCAGGAGCCCGGGGCCGGCCTCGGCGCGGTCGATCAGCGCCAGGCCGAGGGTACGGGCGCGCGGTCCGACCGCGATCGGGACCTCGCGGTCGAGGACGACGCGGCGCGGCAGATGCTCGAGGCGAGGGGCGGCCATCGCTCCACCAAGGCCGCCGGCGACGATCCTCTCCCCCCTCCCGAAATCACTCGACTTCGTCGCGAAATTCCCTCCTCTGTGCAACCAGGCGTTCAGGCGAGGCCGCAGCGAGGCACGTGACTAGGATGATCGGCAGTATCCAGCCCCTGCGACGCCGGGCTTGCGTCGCCGCTTGGCTTCAACTCATGGAAAAGAAGACGACCCGCAGAGGGAATTACGAGTCCGGCTCCGACTATGTCCTGGAGTACGGCGAGCTCCGCTTCGCGTTCAACGAGGAGGATTTCGCCCAGCGCGTGGAGCAGGCCGCGGTGAAGCTCAAGTTCGTCGACCAGGGGCTGACCCAGGAGGAGATCGACGACCTGCTCGACCTCGCGGTCAGCGGCGAGATCGCCGAGCCCAGCTCCCGCCTCGGCGAACACATCAACGAGAACTGGGAGGACCTCGTCGGTCCCTCCAACCGCAGCCTCGTCCACTGGATCCGCCGCCTCGTCTTCCGCGGCGCCTGGCTCGACCAGCGGGTGAAGGAGGGTGAGCTCGACGTCGTCTTCGACGAGCGCTCGCAGACCTTCGGCTACGTCCAGCCCGACCGCAGCTCCGAGCTCATCGAGCTCTCCAAGGAGCCGTCGTGGCGCCGCATCGCCTACCGGCGCTGAAGTAGCCCGCCTAGTCGCGCACCAAAGCCGCAACGACGGTCAGCGAGCCCTTGCCGGACGCCGCGTCGGCGCGGCCGGCGTCGAAGAGCTCCTTGGCGCCGTCGGCATCGCCGAAGGACTCGGCGAAGCGGGTCAGCGAGTCGACCAGGAGGATCACGTCTTCGCCCTCGGCGGCGCGGCGACGGGCCTGCGAGAGGGCGTCGCTGGCGTGGCGCGACTGGCCGGCCGAGACGAGCTCGGCGCGCGGCGCCTCGCGCTTCCAGTCGGCGAGCTCCTCGGGGCTCGGATCGATCAGCAGGGCGACCGGGTCGGGACCGTCGGAGGCGGCGGCGAGATCGGCGGCGACACCACGGAGCAGCTCGGTGGCCGACTCGCGGCTGTCGGCGAGGAGCACCGCCTGGCGGCCCGACTCGGGGGGCAGCAGCAGATCCTGGATCGTGACGCCGGTGCGGCGGCGGCCGAAGCGCCGACGACGCCGGCGGCGGCGCGGCCGCGAGCTCTCGGCGTCCTCGTCCTCGCGGGCGGGGGCGACGGGCTCCGGCGGGGTCGGCTCAGGCGCCTTCTCTTCTTCTTCCTCGACGTCGAGGCGGGCCTCGCGTTCGCGACCGGATGACGCCGAGCGGCGGCGGCGACGGGCCGGGCGCTCGCGCGCGCCCTCGGCGGGCGGATCGGCCGGCGCCGCGGTGGCGCCGTTGCCGTTGCCGTCGCTGAGGCGCTCGATCAGCTCGGCGCGGGTGAGCATCCGGTAGCGCTCGACGCCGGCGTCGGCGGCAAGCTGGTGCAGGTCAGAGAGATGTTTGGCTTCGAGCTCGGTCTTGGTCATCGGGGCGCCACCTTAATCGACGCCGATCGCCCGCGCCGGGTCGATGCCTTCCTCGGTCGCGACGCCGTCCCAGGCCGCGATCTCCTCCTCCACCCGCGCCTCCGACCAGCCGAGCTCCGCCCCGATCGCCGCCGCGATCGGTCGCAGGACCTCCGGGTCGCGCAGGGCCGGCGCCGCCAGGATCCCCAGCCGGGTCCGCCGCAGCAGCACGTCGGAGAGCCGCCGAGCCTGCTCGTGGCGCGCCGCGAGCGTCACCTCGGCGAGCAGGTCGGGACGGTCGGGGACGATCGGCGCCGCCGACCCGGGCCGCTCCCGGGCCAGGTCGAGCACCCGCCGCGCCGCGTGGCCGTAGCGGAAGGCGAGCTGGGAGAGGGCCTCCTCGCCGACCTCGTCCGGCGCGTCGAGGTCGGCCGGGCGCGCCTCCATCCCGAGTGGGATCTCGGCGGTGCGGCAGGGCGCCGTGCGGCCTTCGCGCTCGACCAGTCGGTCGACGGTCAGCTTCGCCATCCGCCGGTAGGTGGTGAGCTTGCCGCCGGTGATCGTCAGCATCCCCGAGGAGGTCTCGTAGAGCTCCTCCTTGCGCGAGATGTCGACCGACTTGCGCGGATCGCCGGTCGAGATCAGCGGCCGCACGCCGGCGTAGGCGCCGACCAGCTCGTCGGGCCCGAGCGCGGTGCCGAAGAAATCGTTGACGGCGTCGAGCAGGTAGGCGACTTCGGCCCCGGCCGGGCGCGGGTGACGGGTGTCGCCGTCGAAGTCGTCGTCGGTGGTGCCGATCAAGGTCCGCCCGTACCAGGGCAGGGCGAAGATCATCCGCCCCTCTCCCGCCGGGACGATGCAGGCGGCCTTCCCCATCGGCAGGTCGGCGGCGTCGACCACCAGGTGGGTGCCGCGGCTGGGCGCGATCCGCGGCACGTCCTCCTCCTCGAGCACCTCGGGGCGGATCGTGTCGGCCCAGACGCCGGTGGCGTTGACGACGTGGTCGGCGCCGACCTCGATCCGCGCCCCCGAATCCGCCTCGACGAAGGCGACCCCCGCGGGGCGGCCGCGGGAGCCGGACACCTCGACCACCTCGGCGCCGTTGAGAGTGACCGCGCCGTAGCGCTCCGCCTCGCCGAGCACGGTGAGGACCAACCGCACGTCGTCGGTCTGGCAGTCGTAGAAGAGGTAGGCGTCGTGGGGGTCGCGCGAGGCGAGCGCCGGTACCAGCTCCAACACCTCGTCGCGGTCGATCGTGCGGTGGCGGTCGGGCGACCAGTAGGAGTCGGTGTCGGCGACCTGGGAGGAGCGCATCCCACGGCGGCTGCGACCGACCCGCGTCGTCGCCATCACGTCGTACATGTTGAGGCCGATGCCGACCTTGCGGTCGCGGCGCGCCTCGCCGAGCGAGGCGACCAGGAACGGGGTCGGATAGACGAGGTGCGGCGCCAGCCGGACCAGCAGCTGGCGCTCCAGGAGCGCCTCGCGGACCAGGCCGAGGTCGAAGTTCTGCAGGTAGCGGAGGCCGCCGTGGACCATCTTCGAGGAGCGGCTCGAGGTGCCGATGGCGTAGTCGTCGCGCTCCAGCAGCGCCACCGAGTAGCCGCGCGAGGCGGCGTCGAGCGCGACGCCCGCGCCGGTGATCCCGCCGCCGATCACGACCACCTCGAAGTGGGCGCCGGCGATCGCCTCGATCGCCGCGGCCCGGGTCAGCATCGCACTCCGTCAAGCGCTCGGTTGCCCCTGCCGAGATCCATCGTCCGAGGGTATATACCTCCCGCCGCGGTGTGGGTTATCCGCCTATACGACGGGTTTCCCACACCGCGGGCTACCTCACCTGTGTGTGAGTGACCCGCCAGCGTCGATACGGGCCGTAGCCGATCCCGAAGAGGAGGCCACCCGCGATCAGCCCGGCGACGATCGACCCCAGGACCGAGCCGCCGCCGGACCCCGATTCCGCGGCGGCGCCGGGGGAGGGCGATTCGCCGCCGCCTTCTTCGATGGCGGGCGGCTCTTCGACGGGGGCCTGTGACGGGGGCGCCGCCGAGCCTGAACCTGATCCCGGCCCCGAGCCCCCACCCCCCTCGCCGGGGGAAGCGGCGACCCCGCCGGGGCTCGCCCCACCCCCGCCGGCTTTCTCGCCGCTCCCACCGGCACTTTCCCCGCCCTGGGACCCCGAACCCGACGCGCCCCGCGCCGGGAACACCGGCACCGGGCTCGGCACGGCCGCCGCCCCACCCGTCGGCGCCGGCAGCGTCCGTCCGGGTGCCGGATGCGACGGGGTCGTCTTCTTCGGCTGCGGGGCGCGCGGCACCGCTTCCAGCGGCAGATACCGATGGGAGGCCGCGACGAGCACCTCGCCCGTCACCCAGACCGGCGTCTGGTCGCTCTTCGCCGAATAGCGGTAATGACCGTCGCCGGCCTGATTGTCTTCGAGGTATTCATAGGCCGACCTGCCGCCGCGTTTGAACTGGGCCGGATCGGCGCCCGCCGCGAGCAACCCCTCGACCGCCCACGCCGTCGACTGGGTGTTGAGCGCGCCGTTGCCGCCGAGCCGAAAGCCACCTCCCTTCTGCTGTTCCTGGCGCAGGTAGCCCACCCCGCGCTGCGCCGCCTGCGAGGAGGGCGACAGCGCCTGCAGCACGGCGCCCGTCCCGTCGGCGTTGCTCGGCGAGCCGGCGACGTCGCCCCAGCCGCCGTCTTCGTTCTGGACTTCACGCAGCCAGGCGACCGAGCCGGAGACGTCGGCGATCCCCGCCGAGCGCAAGGCGAGCACCGCGTAGGCGGTCGAGTTCGGCCAGTCTTCATAGGAGCCGTCCTTGCGCCGCCTCGCCAGCAGCGCCGCGACCAGGTTGCGACCGCCGAAGTCGCGCGGTTCGACCCCGGCGCCGGTCAGGGCAAGGATCGAACGCGCGAGATCGCCGGGGCTCTGCAACGTCGTGGCTTCCCCCCGCAGGAAGTCGACCGGCGATCGGCCGCCTGCAGCGACGTCCTGCGGGTTGATCCCGGCGGCCTCGAGCCCGAGCATCGCCCAACCGGTCATCTCCTGATTCGACTCGGAGCCCGGACTTTCTCCCCAGCCGCCGTCGGCGTTCTGGACGGACTCGAGCCAGGCGGCCGCCGCCCCGGGACCGGCCTTGCCCGCTGCCTGGGCATGGGACGAGCCGAACGCGGCGAGGAGGACGGCGGCGGCGAGCAGCGCGGCGACGCTCCCGGTCGGCAGCCGGCGCCCGGCCGGCGGCGGGTCGGGCGAGGCGACCTCGGCGGTTTCCGCCCGGCGCCATTCGAAGCGTTCGCGGAAGCGGATCAGCATCCGCACCATCGCCGGGCCGGCGGCGAGGGCGAAGACGACATTGCCCGCGGCGTGGGCGACTTCGAAGGGGACGGCGCGCCCCTCGAGGATCAAGAAGCGCTGCCAGGAGAGTTCGCCGCCGTAGGTCGCCATCAGCGAGAAGTTGAGGATCGCCCCATAGCCGACCGCGGCGAGGCCGCAGACCGCGGCGAGCGTCATCCGTCCCACGTTGCGGGTGCCGAGCGCGAGCGCCGCGCCGAGGATCCCGCAGAGCCCCCAAGCGGCCATCTGCCAGGGGGTCCAGGGCCCTTGCCCGAACCAGAAGTTGGAGACGAGCGCGGCGAGCGCGCCGACCGCGAAGCCTGGTGCCGCGCCGAGCGCGTATCCGGCGAAGATCACGATGTCGGTGGTCGGCTTGACGTTGGGGAACGCCGCGAAGGCGATCCGCCCGGCGATCGCCAACGCGGCGAGCGCCGCCACCAGGGCGACGACCTGGGCGGGCGGCCGCGAGCGCTCGTACCAGGCGAAGCCGCCGAGGAGGACCGCGGCGAGGATCAGGAAGCTGACCAGCTGCCAGCTCATGCGCCCCCCCGCCGTGCTTCCGAGCTTGCAGGGTCATATACCCCCGGAAACTCGGAAGCAGCGGCGCCGAGGTGGATTGCGCCGTGCTCCGGGGTGACGACGCCGGGGAGGTCGAGGACGCGGGCGACCTCGGTGGCGAAGTACCAGCCGCCGGAGAGGATGTCGGCGCTCGGGCCGTCGGCGATCACCACGCCGTCGCCGAGAAGGACGACGCGCGCCGCGAACTCGGCGGCGAACTCGACATCGTGCGTAGCGACGACGACGGCGGCGCCCCGCGTCGCGAGCCGGTCGATCAGCGCGACGAGGTCATCCTTGCGGCCGCGGTCCATGCCGCGGGTCGGCTCGTCGAGGGCGACCAGGCCGGGGATCCCGTCTCCGTCGAGCCGCCCGGCGAGGGTGATCGCGAGCGCGAGGCGCTGGCGCTCGCCACCGGAGAGATCGCGCGGGTCGGCGTCGATCGCCCCATCTAGGCCGACCGCGCGGAGAGCGTCGAGGCCGCTGTCATCGGGAAGCTCGTCGCCGACCCGCTCGCGGACGAGGAAGTCACCCGGGTTCTGGGTGAGGAGCGCCATCCGTTCGGCGGCGACCCGGCCGGCGGCGGCGGCGACCAGGCCGACGGCGGTCCGCAGCAGGGTGCTCTTGCCGGCGCCGTTTCGTCCCATCAAGGCGACCCGCTCGCCGGGGGCGACAGCGAGGTCGATGCCGCGGAGCACGTCGCGTGGCCCAGAACCGTCGTCGAGCTCGACCCAGAGGCCTTTCGCCTCGAGCGCCTTCGGGTCCTCACCCCGAATTCGGCGAAAGGAGAGTCGGGACGGGGGGGCGACTTCGCCGCTCGTGCCCTTCCCCGGGTGGGGGACGGCGGTGGCCGCCCCGGGTCCGCCCCCCGCCCTCTCGCCGAGGATCTGCCGCGCCTCCCGCACCCCCACCGGCAGCGGCTCGATCCCGGCCCGGGAGAAGAGCCTTGCCGCGGGCGTGGTCAGGGTCGGGTCGGCCTCTCGCGTCCAGGCGAGGAAGTCGCCGGGCACCCCGTCGAAGCCGACCCTCCCGGCCTCGACCGCGACCACCCGGTCGGCCGCCGCGAGGCAGCGCTCCAGCCGATGTTCGGCCAGCACCACCGCCACCCCCCACTCCTCGTTCAGGCGCCGCAGCAGCCAGATCAGCTCGTCCCCGGACACCGGGTCGAGCTGCGAGGTCGGCTCGTCGAGCAGCACCAGCCGCGGCCGCGTGACCAGCGCCGCCGCCAGCGCCACCCGCTGCAGCTCGCCCCCCGACAGCGTGTCGACCGCGCGCCCCAGCAGATGCGGGATCGCCAGCGCCAGCGCCACCTCCTCGACCGCGCGCGCCCGGTCGCCGGGCCCGTCGCCGCGCATCTCCAGCGGCAGCTCGATCTCGGCCGCGACCGTGGTCGAGACGACCTGGGTCTCCGGGTCCTGGGCGAGATAGCCGACCGCGGCGGCGAGCTCCCCCGGCCCGGCGGCGATCGCGTCGAGGCCCGCCACCGTCACCCGCCCGTCGACCTCGCCGCCGTGGAAGTGGGGCACCAGCCCGCAGGCGGCGCGCAGCAGGGTCGACTTGCCCGAGGCCGAGCGGCCGGCGAGCAGCGCGAACTCCCCGGGCGCCACCTCGAGCGAGACGTCGAGCAGCGCCGGGGCGGCGGCGCGCGGATAGGAGTAGGTCAGCCCCTCGACCGCCAGGGCCGGCGCGGCACCGCGGCGGATCGCGACCTCAGGCACGCCGGCCTCCCCGCCGCCACGGCGCCAGGCCGCTCGCCAGGACCACCGCACAAACGGCCAGGGTCGCCGGCCCGAGCCCGATGTGGATCGTCGGATAGGTGTGGAAATCATCGGCGCCGAGCGCCTTGCCGGTGATCGCGGCGGCCAGCACGGCCGCCGCGACCGCGTAGAAGCGCCCGTCGTGGCGGCTCGGCTCGCGCCGCCGCGCCCCGCGCGACCCGGACAGGCTGTAGCCGCGCAACTCGAGCGTCGCCGCCACGTCGACGGCCCGGTCGAGCGACCCGGCGAGGAGCCGCCGCGCCAGCGGCCCGCGCCCGACCGCCGCCGCACCCGGCCCGCGCAGCTGCGCCGCGTCGCGCAGCCGCCCGGCGTCGGCGGCTGCGACCGGCACCAGCCTTGAGACCAGCGTCGCGGTCAGCGCCGAGCGCGCCGCGACCGGACGCAGCGCCCGCAGCACCCGGTCGGGATCGACGCAGGCCGAGTAGACGCCGAAGGCGACCATCGTCACCGCCGCCCGCAGCCCGATCGAGACGCCGGCGACGATCGCCTCCAGGGTGACGTCGACCTGGCCGAGCAGCGGCAGGTGACCGAGCCGCGCCAGCACCGTCTCGCCGCGGTCGACCACCAGGGCGTTGACGACGACGATCAGGAGCGCCAGCCCGAGCCCCATCCGCAGCGCCGCCCGGACCGCCGTCCGCGCCCCCGCCAGCCGCCCGGCGAGACAGGCCGCACCGCCCGCCGCCAGCAGCACCACCGGGTTCGAGTAGAGGAAGGCGACGACGACCAGCGAGCCGAGGTAGGCGACGGCCGCACCCGGCCGCGCCGCCTGCAGCGGCCCACGGCGAGGGATGTAGGCGAAGGGAGATCTCATCCGGGTCCCGAGCGGAGCGGCAGCGGCGTCACCGTCCCCGCCTCGCTCGCCACCGCGTAATGGTCGCGCAGATCTTCCGCGTCGAGCGCCGCCGCGGCCGCCCGCACGCCGGCGACCGTGCCCCCCGTCACCAACCAGACCGGCAGCCCTTCGAGCCGGCGCGTCGCCGCCACCAGCCCGGCGCCGGGACCGAAGGTGCGTGCTTCGCCGCCCTCCGGGTCGAATCCGACGAGCCGCGTCGCCTCGCCCTCGCCTTGGAAGCCCGCGTAGACCCCGCTTTCCGCCGGACCCTTCTCGACCAGCGCCGCCGCCGGGTCGGAGCGCAGCCGCGACCAGGGCCCGACCAGCACCCGGATCGCACCGTCGGGGGAGCCCGCCGCGACCTTCACCCCTTCGCCTTCGAGCGCCGCCCTCACCGTCCCGCACGCCGCGCCGGCCCCCTCGCATTCGACGACCACGACCGGCGCGTGCCCTTCCCAGCCGGTCGTGAACGGCGCCGGCCAGGAGCCGACCACGGCGGGGACGTGCTCGCTCGCCGACCAGTCGCGCAGGTCCCACCAGATCCGCTCGCCGCCGACCGGCGACACTTCCTTCGCCCCGACCGGCGACTCGATCCCGTCGACGAAGAAGAACCAGTCGTAGGGGTGTCCGTCGCGTTCGGTTTCGGAGACGCCGTCGATCGACTTCACGTAGCCGCCGCCGTAGCGCGTCTCGATTTCGTCTTCGCGTTCGAGCAGGCGCATCACCGTGTCGGATTCGTTCGCCTCCGCCGAGGATTCGGCGATCTTCACCGCGCCGAAGTCACGCGTCACGGTCAGGTCGACGGTGCCGACGCTCGACCCCGGCCCGAGGCCGCAGCCGGCGGCCGCGAGCGCCGCCCCGCAGAGGAGCAGGCAGGTCGCGACCGCCGTGCCGCGGCCCGGCATCAGCTACCGGCGGGGCACTGCGAGCCGAGGCAGACCGGCACCGCAGCCGAGGGGATGTCCTTGCCGAGCCCGGCGACCAGGCTGGTCGGTTCGGTAAGGGTGACCATCACCTTGCCGGTCTTGTCGGTGGGACCGGTCGCCCCGGTCACCGCCGCGCCCTTCACCGGCCTGCTCTTGCCCTTTTCGTCGTAGGCGTAGACGTGGACCGCGAACGGCACCCCGGCGCTCGCCTGCGCGGGCGAGCTCACCACCAGATCTTCCGGGTACGGATAGCTTGGCGCCAGGTCCCAGAGGACTTCGTCGCCGCCCTTGATCTTCGCCTTGTCGCCGCTCACCGCGGCGCCCTTGTGGTCGATCTTCAGGTACCAGGAGGCGCTGCCCTTGGCGACGCTCTTGCCGACCCCGCAGAGCGCCAGGCCGAAGCTGAAGTGGTCCGAGATCGAGAGCGGCGCCAGCGCCTTCATCGTCTTCGCGCCGTCGGCGAGCAGGCCGAGCGCCGTGTTGCCCTTCAGCGACACCGGCTTGCCGCTGCCGCCGGTCCCGGCGCCGAAGCAGGTCGCCTTCGGGCTGGTCTTGACGGAGACGGTCGAACCCTTGACGAGTCCTTCGGCGAGCACCTTGTTCCCGCTGCCGACCACGCGCAGCGTCGCCGTGGTCGCCGAGGCGCCCGCGGCGAGCGCCAGCGCGGCGCAGGTGACCAGCGCGCACACGGCGACACTGCGGAGTTGCATCGGTCTTGGCATATGAGCCACCCTTTCCTCGAGGGTCGTATTGGCTGGCCGGGGACAGGTCTCCTGGCTTCCGGGGTTTGGGTGGGCCACGCCTTCCCGGGGACGGTGTGCGTCCCCAGTGGCCGACGCCTGCAAGTGGCGTCCGCGGCCTCCTCGACCCGGTCACAGTGGCGGGACCACGCCGGTTTCGCACCGGACTTCCCTTGACCACCGACCGTTATCTGGGCGCGAGTCTATTAGGCTGGGACCGCTCGGGCATCACCTGAGCACTGGGGAACTCTCGTCCGCTGGAGGTAACTGAATGAAGCGCTGGAAGGGGCACCGGCCCTCGCCCGCCCTGCTGATCGCCTGCGTCGCGCTGTTCGTCGCGCTCGGTGGCACGGTGGTGGGGGCGACCAAGAAGATCGACGGCCGCACGATCCGCGTCAAGTCCTTGCCCGGCAACCGGCTCCAGGTCGGCTCGCTGCCCGGCAACCGGCTGAAGCCGGGGACCATCCCCGGCAGCCGGCTGGCGCCGGGCTCGGTCAAGGGAGAGCAGGTCGACGCCTCCTCGCTCGCCCAGGTGCCGAGCGCCGCCCACGCCGACTCCGCCGACAGCGCCCGCCGCGCCCAGACCGCGATCGTCGCCGACCAGGCCGACGACGCGACGACGATCAACGGCCGCTCGGTCGGCTGTGCCTCGACCGCCCGCGAGTTCGCGGGCGCCTGCTGGGACCTGCGGGCGAGCACCGTAGCCCTGACCGCACCGGATGCGGCGAGCGCCTGCGCGGACGTGGGCGGGGAACTGCCCGACGCGCTGGCCCTGGGAGTGTTCGCGGATCAAGCCGGAATCTCGATCACCACTGGGGGTGAGTGGACGAAGGAGGTCGGCAACCTTGGTGCACCGGGCGTTGTCTCAATTGCGACGGTCGAACCCGATGGATCCATCGTCGGGGCTGACTCCAAAGAGTCGCGGCGTTTCCGCTGCGTCACCCCCCTCCTCGCCTGACCCAGGGCCGGGCTGCGCCGGGCTCAGGTGTCCAGCAGGCGCCGGTAGTAGCGGTAGTCGCGGCGATCGGGGCGCAGGTTCGAGGCGAGCGCCAGGTGGTGGCGGGCGCCGCGGGTGTCGCCGGTCATGCTCAGCGCCCGGCCGAGGCAGAAGTGGGCGTAGTCGTCGACCGGGTGGCTCTCGACCACGGCCCCGAACTCGACCGCGGCGAGGCGGAAGCGGCCCGCCCGATAGTAGGCGCGGCCGAGCGCCTCGCGCACCGAGGTCTTCTCCGGTTCGCGACGGGCGGCCTCGGCGAGCGGCTCGGCGGCGTCCTCGAAGTCGCCGTCCTCGAGCAGCTCCATCCCCCGTCGGTAGAGCGTGTAGGTGGGCTCGGCGGCGGGTTCCGGCATCGCCCGATTGTAAAAGCCGGGGGAAGCGGCCTTCCTGCTCTCCGCCATCCCGGCGCGGACCCGGCGTCGCCCCCTCCCGGCCCGCCAGGGCTCCCGGCGCCTACCAGGGCCGACCGGCGTACGCAACTGTTTGTCTGCGCCATACTGCTTGAACACTCATCCGCCGCTCCTCAGGAATCGGTGATTGGTAGTGCCGATCCGGACAGTCTTCCGCACGAAAATGCCTGTAAATCGCGCAGTTCCTCAAGAATGTGTGACAAAAACTTTAAGACTGGATGGAGACCCTTCGAAGACGCTCACGTTTGCAGACAAAACATTTCAATTGCTCTATGCTGCCGCCCCGATGGCGGGGGGAGAACAGATCGACGACAACGGGCTGCTGATCGCGCTGCGGCATCCGCTGCGGCGCCAGATCCTTCGGGCGATGGCCGACCAGGACCCGATCAGCCCGCGCCAGATCTCCGACGAGCTGCGCCAGCCGCTCTCCAATGTCAGCTACCACGTCCGCGTCCTCGCCGACTGCGGCGCCGTCGTCCTCGTCGACACGGCGCCGGTGCGCGGCTCGATGCAGCACTTCTACTCCCACGCGATCGACGAGCCATGGGCGCTCACGGTCCTCGGACTGAGCGAGGACGACGGGCGCGTGGCGGGGGGCGAAGACGAGGAGCCGGCGGCTTAGGCTCCGCGATGACGATGGGCACCGGCGAGGAGCACCCGACCACCCGCGGCGAAGACGCGCGGGTCGAATCGGCGCTGCTGCAGCGGGTGCTCGACCTCCACCCGACGCGCGTCACCGCCGCGGAGCTGGTCCGTGACCTGGCGGGCGAGGACGCCGACTTCGGCGCCCGCGACGAGGTCGAGCGGGCGATCCGCGAACTGGCCGGCGCCGGCCTCCTGCACCGCACCGGGGACGGCCTCGTCACACCGACCCGCGCCGCCGTCCACTTCGGCGAGCTGCTCGCCGGTTAGCCGCCGACCACCAGCCGGCGGAAGCCGGTCCGCAGCCTGCCCGCCAGCTCGGTCGCCGCGCTTGCCGCCTCGGGGTCCTCCTCGTCGGAGCCGGTGACCAGGATCACCTCGGTCGCGTCGAAGTCACCGACCTGGTCCTCGACCGCCTGCACGATGTCCTCGTCGCCGACCCGCGCCTCGGCGACGACCCCGTCCTTGGCCAGCGAGGCGACCGAGATCACCAGCGTCTCCTGCGCCGCGCGGCGCGCCGGCTCGAGGTCCGAGGCCCAGCGGTCGAGGAAGCCGGGCCGGGCCGGCGCCAGGACCCTCACCTCGGCAAGGTCCCGACCGCCGTCGATCCCCGCCTCGGCGGCGATCGTCGCGGTCGCCCGCTCATCCTCGAGCGGCCGGCTGACGACGACCAGCAGCCGGCGCCGCAGTCGCGGGTCCGGCGAGCGGCCGATTCCCTCGTCGGGGCGCATCCGCACCGCGGCCCAGACCAGGGCGACCGCGGCCAGGGCTCCCAGCGCCAGACCGACTCCCGGGCCGGCGACGAAGATGCCGAAGACGATCGGGACGACGATCGCGAGGACGAGCAGCGGCAGCTTCCAAGGTGCCACCGGAGAAGCCTGTCACGGCAGGCGCTTCCCCGCCGCCCCTCAGGACCCCTTCGTGATCGCCGCGGGTACCACCCGCTCCTGCGCAGTTCCGATCCACACCGTCGCCACCCCCTATCTGCTCCCCCGGACCGGCGAGATCTCCGGACCGCAAACTTTTTACTCTACGCCTTTACTGTAATCAACTTCAAACCGGTAAAACCGAACAAATAAACGAGACTTTAAGATCAATTCTGGATTTCTTGACCGTCCTTGGCTAGTGTTCCCGGCGGGCCTGCCACCCCCTTGCAAACAACCGAAGGAAGCCCCCCTTGCCGAAGACGACGAAGAAGGACGGCGTCGAACAGATCGTCGCCAAAGCCTTCGCACACCCACTGCGTGTACAGATTCTGATCATTCTGAACGAGCGCGTCGCCAGCCCCAATCTGCTGGCCCAGGAGCTCGACCAGAGCCTCAATCTGGTCGCATACCACGTCCGCGTGCTCGAGAAATACGACTGCATCGAGCTCGTCGACACCAAGCAGCGCCGCGGCGCCACCGAGCACTTCTACCGCGCCACGCGCCGCCAGTTCCTCAGCGACAGCGAATGGTCGCGGATGCCGCAGAGCCTCCGCCCCGGCCTCTCCGGCGCGATGCTCAAATCGGTCTTCGACGACATCGAGGAGGCGGTCAAGAGCGGCACCATGGACGAGCGGGAGGACCGGCACCTGAGCCGCACCCCGATGGTCGTCGACAAGAAGGGCTGGGACGAGGTCTCCAAGCTCCTCTCCGAGACCCTCGATCGCGTCCTCGAGATCCAGGGCGAAGCGGCGAAGCGCCTCTCCGACTCAGGCGAGGACGGGATGCTCTCGAAGGTCGAGATGCTCCACTTCCGCTCGCCCGACCCGAAGTCGGACGGCGCCAAAGCTAAGAAGTGAGCGGCGCCGCGGCCTCGGGCGTGGCGACGAGGAAGGAGAAGCTCTCCTCGAGGTAGAGATGGACCTCGTCGGCGTCGTGGTGGTCGTAGCCGATCGAGAGGTCCTGGCCCGATTCGAGCAGGAAGTCGCCGCCGCGCAGGCTCATCGCGATCGCGCCGGAGAGGCCCGGCGCCCAGACGATCGGGCCGCCGAGGATCCGCGCCAGGTGGTCGAACAGCGGGTAGCCACCGTGCTCGGCCGTCTCGATCACCTTGATGTACTCGTCGGGGCCGAGCGCCAGGCCGTAAGGGCCCTCGACCCCGGCCTCGCGAAGCGCCTCCACCGCCCGCGCCACCGCGCGCGGGTAGCCGTCGGCTTTCGATCCGAGCGGCTCGGGCTCGAACGGCGATGCCTCGACCACCCCGGTGATCCCGGCCTTCGCCCAGCCGTTGAAGACGGCGCTGTTCTCGGCGACGGCGATCTGGTGGGCGGCGTTGTCCAGCGACTCGAGGTCGACGTCGACGGCGCCGCGGTCGTCGTCGCGCATCTCGGCGCGGGAGACGGTGAAGTCGACCCGCACCTCGACCAGCGGCAGGACCTGCCGACGCAGGGCGACGACGCCTTCCTCGGCGCCGTCGATCGCCTCGGCGCGGCCGAGGTTGGTGGCCGAGTGCTCCCAGCCCTTGGGGCCGAGGAAGTCGACCAGGCGGCGCGCCGCGAGCGGCCCCGTGAGGCGCTCGCGCGCCTCCCCGTCGAGCAGCGCCCAGTTGGAGTCGGTGAGCGGCGCGTGGCCACGCAGCAGGTGGTTCATCGCCCGTGGCCCTTCAGGCTGCCGATCCCGAGCGAGCCTTCGCCGCCCGCCGTCGGGGCGGCCGCCTCGTCGTCATCGCCGTCGTCCTCGGACGCGGCCTCGGCGGCCTCGCCGTGCTCGACGATGTCGCCGTCCTGGAAGAGCACCCCTGCGGCGATCGCCCGCCAGCGCGGCACCTTGCGAAGGAGGAACTCGAGGTCCATCGAGAAGTGCTTGAACTCCTCCCCCTGGGCGTCGTGCATGATCGCCCGGGCCTCGGCATCCGGCTCGACCGAGAGGCGCTGCTGGTACCAGCCGATCGCCTGGCACTCCTCTTCGAGCGAGGCGCAGAGCCGGGCGAAGGTCCGCGTCTCGGCCGACAGCTCCTCCGGCGGCTCGTGGTATTGGTCGAATCCCATCCGCGCAGGTTAACCCGTCGCTTCGGGCAACGGGTCGCACGCTTCCCAGGGCGTCGAGAACAATTCGACGTTCTTGCGGATCGCCGCGAATTCGAGCGCTTCCGCCTTGCCGCAGAAGGCCGACGTCGGCAGTTCGTACTCGGCCTCGAAGACCGCCTTGCCGGCTTCGACGAACGGCCTGTAGAAGCCGCATTCGTAGTAGCGGAAGCACTCCTCGACGATCGCGAAGTCGAAGTCACCGACCAGTTGGCGCACCTGGCGTGGGTCGTTCTTCAGCGCCACCGCCATCCCCCGTCTGTGAACCTGGTTCGCGATCCAGCGGTCGTAGCGCAGCTGGTCGGCGCGGGTCAGCGGGAAGCCGGTCTTGTTTTCCCAGCCGGCGACGTTGTCGGGCTCGACCGCGTCGAAGCGCTTGTGCGCGCACATCTCGATCCGCCGTTCGATGATCGGCGCGAACCTGCCGAAGTGGGCGATGTCGAGCCAGCGCTCGTTCGGAAAGCCCGCGTAGCGCCTGCCGAGCACCGACCTCGGGAACCGGCCCGCGTCGGGCCGGAAGCTCTCCCAGCTGCCGACGTCGAGGTAGCAGATCGCCTTGTGGCGATGGCGGTGGATCGCGCGCACGTCGCCGACCGTCGATTCGAAGCCGTCGATGTCGTAGACCGAGGCGCCCGCGGTCAGCTGGAACCTGCCCTGCAGCTGCCACTGCCAGGCGGCGGTCTGCGGCGGCGGATGCCAGTGCCCCTTGGTCGGGAAACCGCCGACCGCGCCCGCGGCGGGCGCGAAGGCGAGCAGTGCCGCGCAGGTGGCCAGGAGTGGCGCGATCCTCCTCATCGACATCCATCTACCCCCGGTCTTTGGTTCAGGAACCCCATCTGAAACGCCACCTCAGACGCCCCGAAGGCGGCCCTGAAGCCGGATCGGGTGAGGACTCACCTGCCGCTATGGTGTCAATGGACGGCGCCTCCCGGTCGCCGGGCGCTGCACGGTCCCCGGGGACCCTCTGGGCGGCGCCGCATCAGCCGGCGCCACCGGGTCCCCGGATGACTGCGAACAGCGACGAGACACGACAAGTACCTGATGGCGCGCCCACCGGTCCGGGCGAGGGCCTGGCCGCCGAGGCGCTCCTCTGGCGCCGGCTGCGCGACCAGCGCGACCCGGCCGCCCGCGAGGAGCTCGTCCGCCGCTACCTCCCCTTCGCCAAAAACCTGGCGCTGCGCTACCGCGGCGCCAGCGAGTCCTTCGACGACCTGCTGCAGGTGGCCAACCTCGGTCTGGTCAACGCCGTCGACCGCTTCGACCCGGCCCGCGGCACCCCCTTCGCCGCCTTCGCCTCGCCGACCATCCTCGGCGAACTGAAGCGGCACTTCCGCGACCGCGTCTGGACCGTGCGGGTGCCGCGCGGCCTCCACGACCGGATGGCCGAGGTCGAGAAAGCGACCGCGGCGCTGACCGTCGAGCTGCAGCGCTCGCCCTCGGTCGGCGAGATCGCGGCGAAGCTGGAGCTGGACCCGGCCGACGTGCTCGAGGTCCTGGAGGCCAACCACAACCGCCGGCCGCTCTCGCTCGACCGCCCGGTCGGCGGCGACGAGGACGAATCGCCCGCCTCCGAGTGGGTCGGCGACGAGGACGAGGGCTACGGGCTGGTCGACGACAAACTGGCCCTCGAGGGCGTCCTCCCCCAGCTCGACGACCGCGAGCGCCTGATCCTGCGGCTGCGTTTCGTCGAGGACATGACCCAGTCGCAGATCGCCGCACAGATCGGCCACTCCCAGATGCACGTCTCGCGCATCCTCCGCCGCACCCTGGAGCGGATCCGCGAGCAGGTCGCCGAACAGGAAGAGGAGACCCCCGAGGAGCCTTAGGGGGGACTAGGAGGCAGTGGCGGCGATGGCGACGACCAGGTACTCACCGTCGCCGTCGGCCTCGGTGCGGATCTCGTCGGCGAGTGTTTCCAGGCTGCCGCCGACCTCGGGCAACGAGAGGCTCTCGCGCAGGCCGGTGGCGGCGCCGGAGCGCATCGGGCCGACCTTCAGCTCGACCCCCTCGGGACGGTCGGCGATCGTCACCCGCACGAGGCCGTCGGCGAAGCCGCGCGGCGCCTCCGCCGAGATCGCGTCGGCGAGCAGCATCGCGTCGGAGATGCGGTCGACGCCGATCGCGCGACGGGCGGCGAGGGCGGTCAGCGCCCGGCTCAGCACCGGGCCGAGCAGCTCGGGAGAGCCGACCCGCAGCTCGGTCTGCTCGGCGGGCGCCGGACCCGCGGGCGCGATGCCGTCGTCGCCGTCGGGAAGCGGCCGCGAGACCAGCGGCAGGTGCATGCGGATTTCGGTCCCCCGCTCGATCCCGCCGCGGATCTCGAAGCTCGAGGAGAGCGCCGCGATCAGCGCCAGGCCGATCCGCAGGCTGGGTCGGTCGACTCCGGGCCGCGGGCTGATCCCGCGGCCGTAGTCCCGCACCGCCACCGTGAGGCCGTCGTGGTCGGGCACCGCATCGACCTCGAGCGGGCCGCTCGCCTCCTCCGGGTAGGCGTGGACGACGACGTTCATGCAGGCCTCGGTGACCACCGTCTTCAGGTCTGCGATCCCCGCCTCGTCCATCCCGATCCACTCGGCGAGGCCGGCGATCGCGTGGCGCACCACGGCGACGTTCTCGGCCCTCGCGGGAAGCGAGAGCTGCAGCCCTGCTGGATCGACGTTCGTGGTGCTCAAGTTTCGGAAATCCCCGGCTAGGCGCGCCCGAGTCCGCCGGACCGCAGAAACCTATCGGCCCCGCGTCCGCCCTGGTACCCCGACCCACCCGGCGCGCAAACGGGGCGGGGCCACGCTCTGCTGCTGTAGCATCGCGCCCAGAGTGGGTCCAGCGCCGTTTCAAGCATCCGCATCAGAGCTCGAGGGCGGCGTCCGACTGTTGGCGGTGCACGGCGAGCTCGACCTCTCGACCGCGGCCGAGCTGGAGGAGCCGCTCGAGGAGGCGATCCGCGACACCGACGCGACGGTGGTGATCGACCTCGGCGACTGCCAGTTCATCGACTCGACCGGGCTGGCGCTGATCGTCCGCGCCTGGCAGCGGATCGACGCGGCGGCCGGCAACGGCGGCGGCGGCGGGCTCGTCCTCTGCTGCCAGAACGAACAGGTCCGGCGGGTGCTCGAGGTGACCGGCCTGGAGCACTCCCTGCGCGTCTTCGAGACGCGCGAGGAGGCCGCCGCCGCGCTGCGCGCGTGAGCTTCGTCACCGAGGCGCGCAGCGGCGATTAGCGCCCCGGCGTCCGGGTAGCGGCCTTTGATGCCCGCTCCGCGCCGACCGAAGCTGCCACGCGAGCTGTTCGAGACCCGGACCCACGCCTGGACCTCGCTGGGGCTGGGCGACGAGATCGAGACGCGCGAGGTCTCCAGGCGCTCGCTGTTCGGCCTCGTGGTCGCGTTGCTGGCGCTGATCGCGACCCTGGTCGTCTACTCGCACCGCCGCCAGATCGCCCCCGGCTACGGCGAATGGTTCCGGGTCGGCACCGTGATCGCGCTGGTGATCGTCGGCAGCGCCGCGATCCACTGGCTCTCGCGCTCGCTGCAGCCGCGCCTCTACCGCCGGCTCGATCCGGCGACGGCGGGGACGGCCGGGTTCGTCTTCCGCCTGCTCGCCTCGCTGGCGGTCGTCGTCGTCGCGCTGCGGATCGCCGGGGTCACCGCTTCCACCCTCGCCGTGGGCGGCGCCTTCACCGCCGTCCTCCTCGGCCTCGCCGCCCAGCAGAGCCTCGGCGCGATCTTCGCCGGCGTCGTCCTGCAGAGCACCCGGCCCTTCCGGGTCGGCGAACGGGTGCGGCTGGTCGGCGGCGCCCTGGCCGGCTCGCTGGAGGGGACGGTGACCTCGCTCGGCCTCTTCTACACCACCCTCAGCCAGGGGGCCGACCGGCTGCTGATCCCCAACAACGTGCTGCTGAACCTCGCCGTGGTGCCGCTGCGCGAGCCGGAGAAGGTCGACGTCCGGGTCCGCTTCCCGCGCCAGGCCAGCCCGCGCGAGGTCGAGGGGCAACTGCTGCGCGCGATCACCGTCCCGACCCGCTACCGGCCGAGCGTCTCGCTCGAGGAGATCGAGCCGGAGAGCGTCGTCCTGCGGATCGCGGCGACGCCGCTGCGTACCGAGGACGGGTCGCAGCTCGCCGACCAGGTGCTGGAGGCGCTCCGCCGCCACGACACCGCCGAACAGCAGGCGGCGGCCGCCGGCCTCTAGGCGAAGATCACGATCGCCAGGTTGACCAGCACCGCGAGCGGCGTGCCGACCAGCGACAGGTCGCGGAAGAACTTGGCGAAGCCACCGCGATAGCGGACGCTCTCCATCAGCAGCAGGCCGACGACGTGGGCCATGTTGACGAGGGCGACGGCGATCGCGATGCCGATCGCCAGGGCGGGCCAGCCGGTCGCCGTGCCGCCCGCGGTGGCCACCGCGGCGAGCACGATCGCGACGATCGTGCCGACGATCCCGAACACCATGCTCAACGTGTCGCCCCGAGTGAGACCGGGCAGGTAGGCCGAGCCGACCTCGTGGTCGGCGTCGAGGTCGAGGCATCCGGCGGCGGCGCTGTCTGTGGCGACGACGTGCTCCTTGCCTTCCGGGCCGCCGTCGACCACGACCAGCTTCAGCGGTGGCTCGAGCGCCTCCTCGGCGTGCTTCCAGAGCGCGCCCTCGTACCAGTCCTTGGCGTCGTCGGCGTGCGAGAAGAGGAGAACCTCGTCGACCGGGCCTTCGCGGAGCAGCGAGTCCTCGGCGGCCTGCACGGGGTCGGGATCGCCGACCTCGGCGACCGCGATCTCGACGCCGCCCGCCCGCGCCGCGGCGAGCGCCTGGTCGAGGCGCGCCTTCGCTTCGACCCGCGGCTCGTCGATGTCACCGAGCGTATGGTGGAGCGGATTGATCTCGACCGCCGGGGCGATCAGGCGGATCCGCGACGCGACGCCGACCGCCGCAGCCTCTCGCTTCAGCGCGTCCACCGACTCGGCCGAGCCGAAGGCGGGCGTGACCAGCGCGATGAGGCTGCGCTCGGTCATCTCATCCGTTCTCGTCCGGGGGGATCGGCTCGTCGGGCTCGCCGTACTCGTCGAGGTCCTGCGGCTCCTCGGGCTGGGCGAGGCCATCCGGGAAGCGGTGTTCGTCGCCGTGCTCGGCGATGTCCTCGAGGTCCTTCTCGGCCAGCTCGAAACCCTCCGCCTCGCCCTCGCCCGCCTCGATCAACGGCCGGCGGGCCGGGTCGTCGGTGTCGGGGGCGACGGTGCCGCCGATGCCCGCGGCTTCGCGGGCCGCTTCGGCTTCTTCCTCCTCGACGAAGTCCTCGTCGTAATCGTCCGGCGTGGCGCTCACGAGGAGGCTCCCGTCTCCGACCGCTCCGCGGCCGGGCTGTCGGCGACGCCGTTCGGTGACGCGGGCGCCTGTGCGATCGGATCGAAGTCCTCGCCGCCGGAGCGGCCGATCAGCCAGCCGACCAGGCCGCCGATCGTGGCGCCGATCGCCAGCAGCGTGACCGAGCGCAGCGGTTTGCGTTCCAGCTTCGAGAAGGCGCCGCGCGCGGTGTGCCTCGCGGTCGACTTGACCGCCTGACGGGCGAGCTGGGTCTTCATCGACATGCCTACAACCTACCCCGTCTGGAGAGCGATAACCCGCGGATCGCCGATCCCTGGTACATATCGGTACGCATCTGCCTGCGCTCACAAAACGCGTATCACCAGTGGGGAAATCTGGCTTTAAAAGTCAGGTTGCGCGGTTGCCGATCGATCGCTGGGATGGCGGATCTATGCCACCGAAGAACAGCTCCCGCGATCGGGACACCATCGACCAGAAGCTCGTCCGCGCCGTCTCCCACCCGATGCGGGTGCGGATCCTCGAGGCGCTGCAGGGACGGACCGCCAGCCCGACCGAACTGGCGCGGGAGTTCGACGAAAGCCTCGGCGTCGTCGCCTACCACGCCAACGGGCTGCTCGACGTCGGCTGCATCGAACAGGTCCGCACGCGGCCCAAGCGAGGCACGATCGAGCACTTCTACACCGCCGTGCCGCGCTCCTTCGTCGGCCACCAGGACTGGCGTCGGGTGCCGCTCTCGATCCGCAGCGGCGTGACGAGCGAAGCGCTCCGCACCTTCGTCGCCAAGGTCGGCGCCGCGATCGACGCCGACACGATCGACCGCCGCGAGGACACGACGCTGAACTGGATGCCGATCACCGTCGACGAGCGGGGCTGGCGCGAGGTCGCCGAGATCCTCGACCGCACCCTGCGCGAGCTGATGGCGGTCGCCGCGGCGAGCCGCGGCCGGCTCGGCGAGGAGGACGGCATCCCGGTGGTGACGGGCCTTGCGGCATTCGAAGCGCCGCCCGGCAGCGGCTGACGACTGTCGTCCTCAGCGCGGTCTGCTCGGCCCGTGGCCGGACTGCCTACCGCCGCGGCTGCTCGCCGAGGCGCCGCGTTTCGAGCTCCGCGAGGCGGTCTTCGACTCGCCCGAGCGGGCCTTTTCCTTGTTGACCGTGCGCGCCGCGATCTCCTCCGCGCGCTTGGTCGAGCGTCCCTCTCTTTCCTCGCTCTTTTTGATCTCCTCGTATTGGCGCGCTCGCTTGGTGCCTTTCTTGACTCCTCTGGGCGGCATGCTTCCCTCCTCGGATTGCTTTGTCGCCGAGCTACCCGTTCCCCGAGTCGTCCAACAGGGATCGCGGCCAGAGCCGACGGGCGCGGACGACGTTGGTCTCGGCGCCGAGGACGACGAACATCGCGCCGAGGTGGATCCAGGCGAGCAGGCCGATCACCAGGGCGAAGGTGCCGTAGACCGCGGAGGCGTTCTTCACCTCGTGTGAGATGTACCAGCCACCGAGCAACTGCAGGACCTCCCAACCGACGGTGGCAACGAGGACGCCGGGGACGAGCGACCGGGTCGCCACCGTGTCGGTGGTGAGCAGGCGGAAGACGGCGCCGAAGACGAAGAGGTTGAGCAGGGTGGCGATCGCGATGCCCGCCACCTTGCCGCCGGCGCCGAGGAAGTCGGCACCGCCGGAGGCGAGGCCGGAGACGACCGTGGAGACCACGGCGAGCCCGCCGAGGACGACGAGCAGGCCGATCCCCCGCAGGCGCGAGCCGACGAAGCCGCGCTTGTCGGTCTTCTGGACGCCCCAACAGCGGTCGAAGGTCGCCTCGGTCTCCAGCACCACGCCGAGCCCGGCGAGCAGCGAGCCGACGATCCCGACCGCGAGGGCGACGCCGCTGCCGTGCAGGGTTCCGCCCTTCAGCTGGTTGCCGATGATCGGGAACTGGGCGAGGGTCGAGTCGACCACTTCTCGCCGCAGCCCTTCGTTGCCGGCGAGGACGTAGCCGAGGATCGTCGTCAGCAGCAACAGCAGCGGGAAGAGCGAGAAGAAGGCCCGGTAGGCGATCAGCGAGACCATGTTGCCGCCTTCGTCGTCGCCGAACTTCTTCACCACGCCGAGCGGCAGGGCGAGCGCGGGCTTGCGCTGCTGGTAGGCGTCGAACCGCCGCAGCGGGGCTTTCAGGTCCATGGCGGGTCCCCTACCCGGCGATCGGCCGCTCGCGCACCACTTCTCCCGCCCGCTTGTCGTCGCGCAGGCCGAGGTAGCGGGGATGGCGCAGCTTGCCGTCGCGGGTCCACTCGCTGAAGCCGAACTCGCCGACCAGCTCAGGCCGGATCCAGGCGGCGTCACGGGGCAGGCCGGAGCCGGCGGTGAACGGCGTGCGATCCTGGCGGAGCGCCTCCATCCGGTCGCCGAGGTCGTGCAGGGTGCGCTGGTCGAAGCCGGTCCCGACTTTGCCCGCGTAGCGAAGGTCGCCGCCCTCGTGGTAGCCGACGAGGAGGGCGCCGAAGCGCTCGCGCGAGCCTTTCGGCGGGGTGAAGCCACCGATCACCAGCTCCTGCTCGAAGGAGCACTTGATCTTCAGCCAGTCGTTCGAGCGCGAGTGCTGGTAAGTGCTGTCGGCGCGCTTGGCGATCAGCCCCTCCCAACCTTTGCGGCAGGCTTCGAGGAAGAGCTTCTCGCCCTTCTCGTTGCGGTGTGGCGTATAGCGGACCGGGCCGTGGAATTCGAGGCTGGAGCGCAGCAGCGCCTTGCGCTCGCGCAGGGGCAGGCCGGTGAGATCGCGGCCGTCGAGCTCGAGCAGGTCGAAGATGTAGATGAAGACCTCGATCCCGGTCAGGCGCGCGAGCCGCGGCTCGCTGATCCCGAGCCTCCCCTGCAGCTTCTCGAAGCTGGTGCGGGAGCCCTCGAAGGCGACGATCTCGCCGTCGGCGACGAAGTCCTGGGCGGACTCGGCCGCGAGCGCCTCGACCAGCTCCGGATAGTTCTCCATCTGGCGACCGGTGCGCGAGGTCAGCGTCGCCCCCCGCGGCGTGCGGCGGACACTCGCGCGGACGCCGTCGAGCTTGCGCTCGAAGACCCAGGCGGGGTCGCTGAAGGGACGGGCGGTCAGCTTCGCCTTCATCGGCTCGCCTGCGACGGCCATTGCCTGACCGTACCCCACCGCGGCCGCGCGACACCCCCGCCGCGGTTTATGCTCGGGCCATGCCGAACGAGTTCTCGGAAGACCCCGCGCTGACCGAAGCGGCGGAAGCGGAAGTCGACGCCGAGCCCGCCTTCAAGGAGGGCGACGAGGTCTGGGTCGAGGACGCCGACGGCAACCGCCACCCCGGCGTCTTCGTCGGGATGAACGAAGCGTCAGGCTGGTTCGGCGGCGGGCCGAGCGCCTACGTCGTCCACCCCGAGGCCCACCAGGCCGAGGTCGTCTCGCTCTTCCGCATCACCCCGCGCAGCTGACGACCGAGGAGCGGCTGCCGAGCCCGAGGGTCGGCGCTAATGATCTGCGCCACCGCCGTTGCCGTTCGTCTCCCCGACCAGACGCGGCCGGTAGCGATAGCCGACCCCGCGGACCGTCTCCACCGGGTCGACCGCGGCGGCGCCACCGAGCTTGCGGCGCAGGTAGCTGACGTAGAGCTTCACCTCGTCGCGCTCACGGATCCGATCTCCCCAGACCAGTTCGAGCAGCTGTCCATGCCCGAGCACCCGCCCCGGGTTTTCGGCGAAGGTGGCGAGCATGCGGAACTCGATCGGGGTCAGGGCGACCTCCTCGCCGAGCACGGTGACCCGGTGTCGGATGCGATCGATCTCGACGAATTCGTCGCTGAGCACGACGGGGCGCGGATCGTCCTGGCGCGGGCGCCGCATGAGCGCTTCCAGCCTCGCGCCGAGCTCGGCGATCGGCGCCGGTTTGCTGATGCAGTCATCGGCGCCGCCGCGGAGCGCCTCGATCCGTTCCTCTTCCGCGTCGCCGGTGAGCATGATCACCGGCACGTCGCTCAGCGCCCGGATCGTCGCCAGGATCTCGAGCCCGAGGATGTCGGGCAGCTCGAGATCGAGCACGACGACGTCGGGCTGGCTCTCGTAGAAGGCGCGCAACCCGTCGTTACCGTTTTCGGCATGGAGCAACTCGATACCGGCTCTGTTCGAGAGCCCTCGCAGCGCACCACGCTCCCCGAGGTCTCGCCCGATCGCCAGCACCTTGCGCCTTCCGTCGCCAGGAACTCTCGATAGCGATTCCAATTTGTGCGCAGATTGTCACTTTAGTCAGACCAAATTGTCAAGGCATCGGCAAAACGGCGTCGTTTTTGGTGCCGCTCGTTCGTCGCCAGAAAAGAAAGGGCCGATCGTGAAGTCGACGGCCCACGAACGGATCGGAGTCACCAGATGAGATTCATGATGTTCATGTACCCGCAGATCGACGAAGCCGACTGGAACCCGTCGGCCGAGGATGTCGCCGAGATGACCCGCTACAACGAGGAGCTCCGCAAGGCCGGGATGCTGCTCGCCCTCGACGGCCTCCACCCGCCCACCGAGGGCGCTTCCGTCGAGTTCGCGGCCGACGGGGCGACGACCGTGACCGACGGCCCGTTCGCCGAGGCGAAGGAGGTGGTCGGTGGCTACTGGGTGATCCAGGCACGCTCGCGGGAGGAGGCGGTCGAGTGGGCGAAGCGCTGCCCGGGGCGCGGCTGCCGGATCGAGGTGCGCCGCGTCTTCGAGATGGAGGACTTCCCGGAGGACGTGCAGGCGGCGGTCGAGGGGACCGGGCCAGGCTGGAGCGAGGCCTGACCGACGTGACGGCGCCCGACGCCAAGGCGGCGGTCGAGACGGTCTGGCGGATCGAGTCCGCCCGTCTCGTCGCCGGCCTGGCGCGGGTGGTCCGCGACGTCGGGCTGGCCGAGGACCTGGCCCAGGACGCGCTGCTGGCGGCACTCGAGACCTGGCCGCGCGGCGGCATTCCCGACAATCCCGGCGCCTGGCTGATGGCGACGGCGAAGAACCGCGCGATCGACCTCGCCCGCCGCGACCGCACCTACGAGCGCAGGCGCGAAGCGGTCGCCCACGAGCTGGGGGTCATGCTGGCGATGGACGGCGTCGACCTCGCCTCCGCGGTCGATCGCGAGGTCGACGACGACCTGCTGGCGCTGATGTTCTCCTGCTGCCATCCGTCGCTCGCGACCGAGGCGCGCGTGGCGCTGACGCTGCGCCTGCTCGGCGGCCTGACGACGAGCGAGATCGCCCGCGCCTTCCTCACCCCGGAGCCGACCGTCGCCCAGCGCCTGACCCGCGCGAAGCGCACCCTGCGGGAGGGGCGCGTCGACTTCGCCGCGCCGTCCGGGGCCGCGCTGCGGACCCGCCTCCCCGACGTGCTGGAGGTCGTCTACCTGATCTTCAACGAGGGCTACGCGGCGAGCTCCGGCGAGCGCTGGGTGCGGACCGAGCTCTGTGAGGAAGCGCTGCGCCTCGGCCGCATGCTGGCCGAGCTGGCGCCGGGCGAGCCGGAGGCGCACGGGCTGATCGCGCTGCTCGAGATCCAGGCCTCGCGGCTGGGCGCCCGGCTCGGGCCGGGCGGCGAGCCGGTCCTGCTCCTCGACCAGGATCGCTCGCGCTGGGACCCGCTGCTGATCGTCCGCGGCCGAGCGGCGCTGCGGCACGCCGAAGCGCTGCCCGCGCCGCTCGGTACCTACGGCCTGCAGGCCGCGATCGCCGCCTGCCACGCGCGGGCGATCGAGCCCGAGGACACCGACTGGGTGCGAATCGCGGCGCTGTATGAGGCGCTCGGCGCCATCTCCCCCTCACCCGTCGTCGAGCTGAACCGGGCCGTCGCGGTCGGCATGGCCTTCGGCCCACAGGCCGGCCTGGCGCTCCTCGAGACCGTCGCCGCCGATCCCGCCCTGCGTGACTACCACCTGCTGCCGAGCGTCCGCGGCGACCTGCTCGCCCGCCTCGGCCGCACCGAAGAGGCCGTCGTCGAATTCCGCCGCGCCGCCGCGCTCACCGCCAACCAGCCGGAGCGCGCCCTGCTACTGCGACGCGCCGGCGGCTAGCTCCTGCATGCCCTCGGCCTCAAGGCGGAGCATGCGCCAGTCGTCGAGGCGGCGGGCGCCGAGCTTGGCGTAGAAGCTGAGCGCCGGTTCGTTCCACTCCAGCGCGCACCACTCGAGGCGCACGTGGCCGCGCTCCAGGGCGAGGCCCGCGAGGTGCTCCATCACCCGCAGGCCGATGCCGGCCTGGCGGTGCTCGGGGCGCACGTAGATGTCCTCCAGCCAGATCCCGGAGCGGCACTCGAAGGTCGAGAACGTCGTGTAGAAGATCGCGTAGCCGACCGCCTCGCCGGCGGCCTCGACGATCAGCGCCTCGGCGTCGCCGCGGTCGAAGAGCGAGGCGCGCAGGAGCTCCGGCGTCCCCACCACCTCGTCGCGCAGTTTCTCGTAGGTGGCGAGCTCGCAGATCAGGTCGAAGATGAGCTGGACGTCCCCCTCGGTCGCGGCGCGGATCTCCATTCGCCGATCATGCCACTCGGTAGGGTCAGCGCGATGGGCGTGATCGACGAGCTGCTCGCCAACAACGAGGCCTTCGCGGCGCGGGTCGAGGAAAGCCACCTGCCGGTGCAGCCGAGCCGCCATCTGGCGATCGTCACCTGCATGGACTCGCGGCTCGACGTCTTCGCGGCACTCGGGCTGGGCGACGGCGAGGCGCACGTGCTGCGCAACGCGGGCGGGGTGATCACCGACGACGTGATCCGCTCCCTGGCGCTCTCCCAGCGCAAACTGGGGACGCGCGAGGTGATGCTGATCCACCACGACGACTGCGGCCTGCAGAAGGTCACCGACGACGGCTTCCGGGCCGAGCTGCAGGAGGACGCAGGCGTCGCGCCCGCCTTCGCGATCGAGTCCTTCGTCGACGTCGAGGCCGATGTCCGGCAGTCGATCCTGCGGGTGCGCCGCTCCGAGTTCCTCCCCTATCGGGACTCCGTGCGCGGCTTCGTCTACGACGTCGACACGCACGCGCTGCGCGAGATCGACTAGATCGTGGCCGCGGTCGCGCCCTACGGGTCCTGGCGCTCGCCGATCTCACCGGCGGACGTGGCCCGGGGCGGGCGGCGGCTCGGCGCGGCGGCGATCGCCGCCGACGGCGCCGTCTGGTGGGCCGAGGGACGGGCGACCGAGGGTGGGCGCACGGCGCTGATGCGGCGCCCCGCAGGAGGCGGGCCCGAAGAGGTGACGCCGGCGGGGGCGAACGTGCGCACCCGCGTCCACGAGTACGGCGGCGGCGCCTGGAAGGTGCTCGGTCCCGACCTCGTCGTCTATGTCGACTTCGCCGACCAGCGCGCCTACCGGCTGCGCCTGGGCGAGGACCCGGTGGCGATCACGCCCGAGCCCGCGACGCCCGGGGCGCTCCGCTACGCCGACTTCGAGCCGACGCCGGACGGGGCGACGCTCTTCTGCGTGCGCGAGGTCCACGACGGCGGGCCGGAACCGGTGAACGAGATCGTCTCGCTGCCGCTCGACGGCTCGGCGCCGCCGCAGGTGGTCGCCGCCGGGCGCGACTTCTACTCCTACCCGCACGTCTCGCCGGACGGGCTTTGGCTCGCCTTCACCTGCTGGGACCATCCGAACATGCCGTGGGACGGCACCGAGCTCTGGGTGGCGCCGGTGCGCGACCCGGGCGCGGCGCGGCCGCTGGCGGGCGGGCCCGCCGAGTCGATCTTCGCGCCCGCCTGGGACTCCCAGGATCGCCTCCGCTTCGTCTCCGACCGCGACGGCTGGTGGAACCTCTACCGGACGGTCGCCGACCTCGGCGCGCCCGATGCGGGCGAGGACCTGCCGGCGCTCGAGCAGCTGAGCGCCGAGCGCGCCGACCTCGGCCACCCGCAGTGGCTCTTCGGCGGCTCGACCCATGTGGAGCTCGAGGACGGGACGCTGGTCGTCGTCCGCACCGAGGCGGCGAGCGAACGGCTCTTCGCGCTCGGCGCCGGGGGCGGCGCGGCGCGCGACCTCGGCCTCCCCTTCACCTCCTTCGGCTATCCGGCGATCGCCGCCCACGGCGACAGGGTCGCGTTCGCGGCGGCCTCGCCGGCGGGCGAGGCGCGGGTCGTGGTCGTCGACGTCGCGACGGGAAGCGTCGAGACGGTTCGCTCGGCGGTCGAGGAGACGGTCGCGCCGGGCCTCGTCCCCGAGCCGCAGGCGATCGAGTTCCCGAGCGGCGACGGCGACCGCGCCCACGCCTTCTACTACCCGCCGACCAACCCCGACTTCGTCGCCCCGGAGGGCGAACGGCCGCCGCTGATCGTGGTCAGCCACGGCGGCCCGACCTCCCACGTCACCCCCGCCCTCGACACCGAGTTCCTCTTCTGGACCAGCCGGGGCTTCGGCGTCGTCGACGTCAACTACCGCGGCTCCAGCGGCTTCGGCCGCGCCTACCGCGACAAGCTGCGCGGCACCTGGGGGATCGTCGACACCGAGGACTGCGTCGCCGCCGCCCGCTTCCTCGCCGAGACCGGCGAGGTCGACGGCGCGCGGCCGGCGATCCGCGGCGGCTCGGCGGGCGGCTACGCGACGCTCTGCGCGCTCGTCTTCCACGACGAGTTCGCGGCGGGCGCCTCCTACTACGGCGTCGCCGACACCGAGACGCTCGCCCGCGACACCCACAAGTTCGAGGCGCGCTACCTCGACGGGCTGATCGGCCCCTATCCCGAGCGCGCCGACCTCTACCGCGAGCGCTCGCCGATCCACTTCGTCGAGCGGCTGAGCGCCCCGGTGATCCTCTTCCAGGGCCTCGAGGACGCGATCGTCCCGCCCAACCAGGCGGAGACGATGGTCGCCGCGATGGCCGCCAACGGCATCCCCCACGCCTACCTCGCCTTCGAGGGCGAGCAGCACGGCTTCCGCCGCTCAGAGACTGTGATCCGCTGCCTCGAAGCCGAGCTCTTCTTCTACGGCCGGATCCTCGGCTTCGAGCCCGCCGACGAGCTGGTGCCGGTCGAGATCGAGAGCTAGGTGCGGCCAGGGCCCGGAGACGGGTGAGCCCCGGGGAAGGCACGCGGCCGCCCCGGCCACGACCCCGGCGGGGTGTGGCCGTGGCCGGGACGGCCGGGGGTTCGGGGAGAGGGCGCGGGGATCGGCGTGCTCCGGGGAGGGAGAGCGCGTGGAGGGAGGCGCGTGTTCCTCCACGAAGGCCCGTGATCTGTGACGAAGGCTCAGGCAACTCCACGATTCCTCGCGCCTTCCTCATCAGGCCGCTCGCGACCGTGCACTTGAGCCGCCTATAGGCGGCTCAAGTGCACGGTCGTCGCCGGCGCGTTTCGGACCCGTCACGAGACGCATGAAGACCCATGATGTTCCCGGCGTCCCTCGCACGACTATGTGACTTCCCTCCCGACCCTCACGTCCCGGGCGTCTCGTGGCGGCACACCCTGCCGGGGTCGCCACGAGACGCCCGGGACAGGCGCCCGAGACCCTCGGGACCGAGTCCTTGTCCGGCGATCAGCTGACGACGCACTTGGCGCCGCCGGGCGAGCTTCCTTTTTCGGGGAAGGCGTGCGCCAGGGCGTGGGCGATCAGCTCGGCGCGGGCCGCGTAGCCGGGCGAGGTGAAGTGGATGCCGTCGCTGATGAACCAGGCATTTTTGACGTCGGCCGCCCAGTTGTAGATGCGCATGTTGGGATAGCGGAGGCACGCTCTTTCGAGTTCTTCGTCCCATTCCTTCATGCCTTCCTCGGAATAGAATTCCGTCGCCTCCGGCAGGGTGCGGACGTTGATCCAGAGCACCGGTTCGTCGCCGATGATGTTCATCATCTTCTCGATCCGTTCTTCGAGGCCGACGTTGGAGCCGGCGGCGACATCGGCGGCCTCGTTCGTCCCCAGGGCCAGCACCCAGCACCCTTTGTAGCCTTCGGCCTTCCACGCCTCGGCGACTTCCTGGGCGTTCGGCTGGTCTTCGAAGCGCTCTTCGATCGAGCGCGCGCCCTGCACTTCCATGTGCGTTTCTTTCACCCCGACTTCGGCGTAGCGGTTTTCGATCCGCTCTTTCGGGTCGGGCAGGTATTCGGCCGAGTCGAGTCCCTCGGAGGTCGAGTCGCCGATATGGATCACCCGCCTGCATGACGTTTTCTGCGAGTCGGCGGCCTGGGCCTTGGTCAGCGGGACCGGGCCTTTGGTCCCCGCCGCGGTCGCTTCCTTGACCCGCAGCTGTTCGCCTTCGGCCGAGGCCTTGTTGAGTCCCGCCATGCCGGCCAGCGCGACGATCGCGAGGACGCCGAGCGAGACGAGGACGATCCGCCCCTCCGGCGAGAAGGTCGCCCAGCTCCAGCCGAGGCGGCGGCGACGGGCGAGCAGGCGGCCGATCGCGCCGTGGCGGATCGGCTCCTCGACGTATTTCCAGGAGAGCGCCGCGATCGCGAAGATCGCCGCCACCTGGAGGACGTCGCGCAGCAGGTCCTGTCCATGGTGGCCCTGGGGTGAGGTGAGGACGATCACCGGCGTCTGCCAGAGGTAGATGCCGTAGGAGCGGACACCGATCCAGCGCAGCGGTTTGGCGCCGAGCACGTTGCCGAGCCGGCAGGCCGGGTGGGCCAACGGCATCAGCACCATCACCGTCGCCAGCGAGAGGACGACGAAGCCACCGCGGTAGAGGAACTGGGAGAACTCGCCGGTCTGCCAGATCATGAAGGCGATGATCAGCAGGCCGAGACAGCCGAGCAGATCGAGGTTTTTGCGCGCCTGGGCGGTGATGTTGCGGTGCAGGCGGCGGCTCGGCCAGACCATCGCCAGGGCGGCGCCGAAGAGGAGGCCGGCGGCGCGGGTGTCGGTCCCGTAGTAGACGCGCGAGGGGTCGAGGCTCGGGTGGTAGAGGACCGCCATCAGGATCGAGGAGATGACCGCGAGGACGAGGGTGAAGACCGCCAGATGCGGGCGCAGGCCGTTGCCCTGGCGGTCGCGGATGAACTTCAACCCGATCAACAGGACGAACGGCCAGATGATGTAGAACTGCTCCTCGACCGAGAGCGACCAGAGATGATTCAGCGGCTGTTCCGGCGCGAAGCGGGCGAAGTAGGAGACGTTGGCGGCGATCTGCTGCCAGTTGTTGACGTAGAAGATCGCCGAGACGACCGCCTTGCGGAACTGGTCGGGCTGGGCGGGGCCGAAGATCGTCACCCAGGCGACGACGATCAGCAGCATCAGGAAAAGGGCCGGCAGGAGGCGCCGGGCGCGGCCGAGCCAGAAGCGGCCGAGGTGGATCGCCCCGCGGCGGTTGTACTGGCCGAGCAGGATGTCGGTGATCAGGTAGCCGGAGAGGGTGAAGAAGATGCCGACCCCGAGCAGCCCGCCGGGCGCCCAGCCGAAGCCGAGGTGGAAGCAGATGACGGCCAGCACCGCGATCGCGCGCAGGCCGTCCAGTCCCGGCATATAGCGCTCGCCGCGCGTGATCGGTTCGGGCATCGGAGTCGATGCATGGTACGGGCGGGCGGGGCTGATAGTTTGCCCGGGCTATGCAGGATCTTTTTCGGACTGAACTGAGTTGGGGCCGCACCGCGCGCCTCGCCTTGATCGGTCTCCTCGCCACGGCAGCCCTTTTCGTCGCCGTCCGCCCCGCGGGCGCCGCGCCGACCGCGTCCACCTGCCCCGGCTTCCGCGTCCTGCACAACGACCGGATCGGCCCCGCCGTCTTCCCGGCCGGGACCTACACGATCACGCTCGAAGACTCGAGCCTCACCTGCAAGTCGAGCGCCGAACTGTTCGCCCGCTTCCTCGAGGACTACGACGGGGTCCTGCCCAGACCGTGGACGGTCGTCAACGAAGGCTCCGGCAAGTCCTCCTTCGTCCGCAACAGGACCGTGCCCGGCTTCTCCGTCGCGCTGACCGGCAAGAGCGAAGAAGGCGGCGGCAATCCGGACCTGGGCAAGCTCTGCTCCAGCCCCTACACGGTCAACGCGACCACCGTGGTCGGCGCCCTGCGTTTCACCAAAGGCAACTTCCTGATCTACCTGCCGCAGGGCTCGGGCATCACCTGCAATCGCGCCTCGGTCCTCTTCACCCGCTTCCTCGGCACCGGCGGCCCGTTGCCCCGGCCCTGGAAGCTGATCAACCAGACGGCGACCTTCTACAAGCCGCAGAACCCGAAGCGCTCCGCCTTCCGCATCGAACCGCTGAACGGCTCCGGCCGGCGCTAAGCGCGTTCGCAGTTCGTTCCGCTATCCGAAACCAAGTGCGAACGCAGCGGGCTCAGGACTGCTCGAGGGCGAAGGGGGTGCCCTCGGAGTCGCGGCAGATCGACCAGCGCTCGCCGGGGTGGACCAGCGTGCCGCCCAGGGACTCGACCCGCGCCAGGGCGTCTTTCATGTCGGCGACCGGGAAGTAGGGAAGCGAGGCGGTGTCGCCGGGACCACGGCCGCGCTCGTGGACGCCGAGGCGCACGCCGTCGGAGTCGGCAACCCAGCCGGCGCCCTCACCGTCTTGTCGATCGCGCAGGTCGACCTCGAGCAGGCCGCGCCAGAAGCGGCGGGCGCGCTCGGGATCGTCAGCGGGGAACTCGATCAGGGCGGCGGGCATCAGCGCCGGTCGCCGGCCCGCTCGCCGCGGAGATCCTCTTCGCGGCCGAAGACGGAGGCTTCGCGGCCGATCAGCTGCTCGAGCTCACCGCGGTCGAGGAAGATGCCGTGGCATTTGCGGCACTGCTCGATCGTGACGCCGTTGCGGCGGTGGGTGCGCATCTCGCCGCCGCATTTGGGACAGGTCATGATGCCGCCTCCATACCCTCGACCAGGGTCGCATATGCATCGGGTCGGCGCGTGGTGAGGAAGGGGAAGAGCTCCAACCAGTCGCCGCGCTGGTCGAGATCGAGGTCGGCGACCAGCACCGCGGGCTCGTCGCGCGGCGCCTGCACGAGCACCCGGCCGTAGGGGTCGGAGATGAACGAGGAGCCGTAGAAGCGCAGCGGCGGCTCCTCCCCGGTCCGGTTGACCGCCACCATGAAGGTGCCGTTGCTGATCCCGTTGGCGACGATCACCCGCTCCCAGAGCGGCTCGGTGTCGAAGTCCGGATGGTCGGGCTCGGAGCCGATCGCGGTCGGGTAGACGAGGACATCGGCGCCGGCCAGGCTGTAGGCGCGGGCGAGCTCCGGGAACCACTGGTCCCAGCAGGTCGGCAGCCCGAGCCGCGCGCCGCCGAGCGCGACCAGCGGGAACGGCGCGCCCTCGGCCGGGCCGGGGCGGAAGTAGCGGTCCTCGTGGTAGCCGGCGGTGATCGGGATGTGGAGCTTGCGGGTGCGGCCGAGGAGCGTCCCGTCCGGGGCGACGACGATCGCGGTGTTGAAGCCGAGGCCGCCGTCGGGCGCCCGCTCGTACAGCGAGGCGTGGACGTGGGCACCGGTCTCGGCGGCCATCGCGGCGGCGAACTCGAAGGTCGGCCCACCCGGGAGATCCTCGGGCTCGATCCCCACCCCCTCCGGCCCCGCGGGGTCGACGGCGAAGTAGGGCGAGAGGGTCAGCTCCTGCAGGCAGACGAGGCGCGCACCCTGCGCCGCCGCCATCCTGATCCCGGTCGCCAGCGCCTCGCGGTGCTCGTCGGCGTCGGGATGCCAGCGCTCCTGCACGGCGCCGATCCGCAGCGGCTCCCGCCCCGGCGGCCGCGTGCGAGCGGGTGAGTCCTCGACCCCGGTCTTCTCGATCAGCTGCGGCTCGGCCACCGATTCGACTGTAGATGATCGATCTCGGCGATCGGCCCGGTCGGCGACAATCTCCGGATGGCGCACCCGCTCGACTCGACCCCCGCCGCCGACGGGTTCCGCATGCCGGCCGAGTGGGAGCCGCACGCGGGCTGCTGGATGGCCTGGCCCGAGCGCCCCGACAACTGGCGCGAGGGCGCCGCCCCGGCGCAATCCGCCTATGCCGCGGTGGCGAGCGCGATCGCCGCCTCCGAGCCGGTGACGATGGCGGTCTCCGACGGCCAGTTCGAGCGCGCCCGCGCGGCGCTCCCCGACGCCGTCCGCGTGGTCGAGGTCTCGACCGACGACGCCTGGCTGCGCGACACCGGGCCCACCTTCGTCGTCGACGGGGCGGGCGGGCGGCGCGGCGTCGACTGGCGCTTCAACGCCTGGGGCGGGCTCGACGGTGGCCTGTATGAGCCGTGGGACCGCGACGACCGGGTCGCCGCCAAGGTACTGGAGATCGAAGGCGACGCCCGCTATCGCGCCCCGATCGTGCTCGAGGGCGGCGCGATCCACGTCGACGGCGAGGGCACGGTGCTGACCACCGAACAGTGCCTGCTGAACCGCAACCGCAACCCGGAGCTCGACCGGGCGGCGATCGAGGCCGCCCTCCACGCGCACCTTGGCACCGAGCGGGTGGTCTGGCTCGGCGAGGGCGTCTTCGAGGACGAGACCGACGGCCACGTCGACAACCTCGCCTGCTTCGCCCGCCCCGGCGTCGTCCTCCTCACCTGGGTCGAGGACCCGGCCGATCCCCAGCACGCGATCTCGCGCGATGCCCGTGAGCGCCTCGAGGCGACCACCGACGCCCGCGGCCGACCCTTCGAGGTGATCCTCCTCCCCGCTCCCGGCCCGCTGACGATCGAGCCCGACGAGGCGGCCGGCGTCAAGCCCGTGGAGGGCACCCGGCCGCGCCGCGCCGGCGACCGGATGGCGGCGAGCTACGTCAACTTCTACCTCGGCAACTCGCGCCTCGTCTACCCGCTGCTCGACCCGGCCCGCGACGAAGAGGCCGGCGCGATCCTCGCCGCCACCTTCCCCGACCGCGAGGTGGTCGGCGTCCCCGCCCGCGAGATCCTCCTCGGCGGCGGCAACATCCACTGCATCACCCAGCAGGTGCCGGCCCGGAGAGGCTAGATCGGAGTGGTCGGAGCTCGTTCGGCACCCTCGCCACGGGCCGCGACCGCCTTCTGCACCAGCAGGGCCTCGGGGTCGCTGAAGCAGAGCCGGACCAGGTGGCCGGGGGCGTCGCTCAGGGTCCAGTAGCTGCAGACCGTGCCGGACGGTCGCGGCGGGAAGAGCGCGAGCAGTTCCGATTCCGCCACTTCGTCTTCCAGCAGGCCGACGTCGTGCAGGCGCATGAGGACCGTCGACTCGCTTTCGCCCTTGTGGATCGCGACGTACTGCCGCGAGGTCATCTCCGCCGAGAAGAGACCGGCCGACCCGGAGACGCTCACCCGCTTTTCCGCTTCGCCGCCGAAGATCACCCCGGCCGCGATCAGCGCGACGAGGAGGGCGGCGGCCGCCCAGCCGATGATCGCCCGCCGGCGCTGCCGGCGTCGATAGCGCTCGCGGTCCACGCCCGGGAGGATCGCAGACGGCAGAGCCCACTCTCCGCTAGCTTCCACCCCATGACCGGAGACATGGATTTTCGACGTGAACTTGGCCAACAGCTGCGGGTCGACTCGATCCGCTCCTCCGACGCGGCGGGGTCGGGCCACCCGACCTCCTCGATGTCGGCGGCGGACCTCCTGGCGGTGCTGATCGACGGGCACCTGAAGCTCGACTTCGACGCGCCGGACGATCCCCGCAACGACCACCTGATCTTCTCCAAGGGCCACGCCTCGCCGCTCTACTACTCGATGCTGAAAGCGGTCGGGGCAATCTCCGACGAAGAGCTCCTCACCTTCCGCAAGCTCGGCTCGCGGCTCGAAGGCCACCCCACCCCGGTCCTCCCCTGGGTCGACGTCGCCACCGGCTCGCTCGGCCAGGGCCTGCCGATCGGCGTCGGCGTCGCCACCGCGGCGCGGCTCGAGCGGATGCCGTCCCGCGTCTGGATCCTCTGCGGCGACTCGGAGATGGCCGAGGGCTCGATCTGGGAGGCGGTCGAGCACGCCGGCAAGCAGAGCCTCGCCAACCTGACCGCGCTGATCGACGTCAACCGGCTCGGCCAGACGGGCGAAACGATGCATGGCTGGGACCTGAACTCCTACGGCGCCCGCGCCGAGGCCGCGGGCTGGACCGCGATCGAGATCGACGGCCACGACGTCGGCGAGATCGAGGACGCCTACGGCGCCGCCCAGTCGGGTGACCGGCCGACAATGATCGTCGCCCGCACCAAGAAGGGCAAGGGCGCCAAGGAGGTCGAGGATCTCCCCGGTAAGCACGGCAAACCATTGTCGGACCCGGCGACCGCGATCGAGGAACTGGGCGGCGAGCGCGACCTCCACGTCGACGTCGCCAAGCCCGAGGGCGACGCCACCCCCTACAAGTTCCCGGTCCCTGGCGGCGAGCTGCCGACCTGGGAGAAGGGCGAGGAGGTGCCGACGCGGAAAGCCTACGGCGTGGCCCTAGCAGCGCTCGGCGACCGCCGCGACGACATCGTCGTCCTCGACGGCGAGGTCGGCAACTCGACCCACTCCGAGGACTTCAAGGCCGCCCACCCGGATCGCTTCATCGAGGTCTACATCGCCGAGCAGCAGATGGTCGCCTCGGCGGTCGGCTTCCAGGTGCGGCGCCACTGGACGCCGTTCGCGTCGACCTTCGCGGCCTTCCTCAGCCGCGCCTACGACTTCGTCCGCATGGCGGCGATCAGCCGCGCCGACATCCGCCTCTGCGGCTCCCACGCCGGCGTCTCGATCGGCGAGGACGGCCCTTCGCAGATGGCGCTCGAGGACCTCGCCAGTTTGCGCGCCGTGCACGGCTCGACCGTGCTCTACCCGAGCGACGCGACCTCGACCGCGGCGCTGGTCGAGCTGATGGCCGACACCGCCGGGATCTCCTACATGCGCACCACGCGCGGCGCCACGCCGGTCATCTACGACTCGGGCGACGAGTTCCAGATCGGCGGCTCGAAGACCGTGCTGGACGGCGACGACGTCACCCTGGTCGGGGCCGGGATCACCCTGCACGAGGCGCTTGCCGCCGCCGAGCGGCTCGCCTCCGAGGGAGTCTCGGCGCGGGTCATCGACCTCTACTCGGTGAAGCCGGTCGACGCCGACGCGCTGGTCAAGGCGGCCGAGGAGACGGGGGCGATCGTCACCGTCGAGGACCACTGGAAGGAGGGCGGGATCGGCGAGGCGGTGCTGGCGGCGCTGGCCGAGCACGGCGCGAGCGCCGCGGTCCGCATCCTCGCGGTCGAGGAGATGCCGTCCTCGGCGACCCCGGCCGAGCTGCTCCGCGCCGCCGAGATCGATGCCGAGGCGATCTACGCCGCGGCGACCGAGATCGTCCGCACCAAGGTCGAGTCCTAGGAGGGGCGATCGAGCGTCGGGTCGCCCGGCTCGGCTCTCAGCACGAAGATGTCGACCGCGACGTCGGGGTCGACGTGGATCGAGCTCAGGTGAGCCTCGATCGTCCGTCCCAGAACCGCTTCCATGCGCACCTTGTAGACATCCTCGGTGGCGGCCCGGTGGGCGGCGCGGGTCTCCCGCACGCGCGCCTCCTGGCCGGCGGCGATCAGCGTGCGCTCGAGCGGGGTGAAGACGTCGGTGAGGACACAGACGACGATGTCGTCGCTGACGTGGGTCTTGGCGGCACCGGGGCCGCGGCCGAAGTGCTCACGGTGCAGGGCGACCGCAGCGTTGGAGATCTCGGTCAGTGCCGGGCGTGAAGCCTCGGAGCCATCCACTGTCAATCCGCTCAACTCGAAGTGTCCTTTTGAAGCGGCTCTTCGAGCCGCGGTGCGGAGCGGAAAGGTACTACCTCGAACACTGCGGATTTCCTAAGTAAGTTTCGCCCCCACCGACGGGAGCGCCGGACGGCCGCGTGGCAGACCGGCTCGTGACCGCGGCAGGGCGAAGCGGTTGCGCCGACTCGCGCACGTAAGCTCCAGGCCGAGCCCATGAGCGCCGACGAGCCCTTCCTCCTCCTGCAGCTCAGCGACACCCACCTCGGCGCCGACTGGCAGGGCGTCGACCCGGAGCGCTGCCTGCGGCAGGCGGTGGCGGAGATCGCGGCGCTCCCCCAGCGTCCCGACGCGCTGCTCGTCAGCGGCGACCTGACCCAGAACGGCACGCCGGAGGAGTACGCGCGGGTGCGCGAGCTGCTCGCCCCGCTCGGGCTCGCGCCACACGTCCTGCCCGGCAACCACGACCTGCGCGGGCCGCTGCGCGAGGCGTTCGGCCTGTCCGGCGCGGGCGCGGAGCCGGTCTGCCACGCGGCCGACCTCGGGCCGTTGCGGCTCGTCTGCCTCGACTCGACCGTCCCCGGCGCCGAAGGCGGGGCGCTCGACGAAGGGCAGATCGGGTGGCTCGAGGCGGCGCTCGCCGAGGATCGCGGAAAGCCGACCGTCGTCGCCCTCCACCACCCGCCGCTGCCGACCGGGATGCCGGGCTTCGAACGGATCGGGCTGGCGCCGGAGGCGCGGGCGGCACTTGCCACGGTGCTCGGCGGCCACCCCCAGGTGGCGCTCGTGGTCGCCGGACACGTGCACCGGGCGATCGTCGGCGAGTTGGCCGGGCGCCCCGTACTCACCGTGCCGAGCACCTACCTCCAGTCGGCGCTCGACTTCGCCGCGGCGAGGATCACGATGCGCCCCGACCCGCCCGGCTACGCCGTCCACGCCCTCCAGGGCGGGGCGCTCGTCTCACACGTGCAGAGCTTCGCGCGGTTCGTTTCTTAGGGATATACGAAGAAAGGAACCGCGCCAGGCGCTCAGTAGCGGAGGATCGCCGCCGCGCCCTCGGCCGCGCCGAGCGCTTCGGCGGCGGGGCCGTGGACGACCGTGATCTTGGCGCCGCCCGCGAGCGCGCCGCGGACCAGCGACTCGGCGTCGGCGCCCCCCAGGTCGGCGGCGAGCACGAGCCGCTCGACCCGGCCCGCGGCGACCACCTCGGCGACCTCCTGCAGCCCGGTCGCGCCGCGGCTGCCGCCACGCGCCTCTTCCAGCGCCGCCGCCACCAGGCGGGATTCGCGCTCGGCGTCGGCGTTCTCGACCGCCTCGGCGACCGTCTCGCGGAGCTTGCCGAGCGGGGTCGAGATCAGGTCCGCCTCGCCGCCCACGGCGAGCTTCAGGTTGGGCGCCTGGAGGCCGGCCTCGAAGCTCTCCAGGTCGTTGGCCGGCCCGAAGGCGAGCGCCCTGCCGATCCCGCGCTCTGCCAGCGCGCGCCCGACCAGCGCCCCGGCCTCGCCGAGGAACTTGTGGCGGTTGTGGTCGAGCCGGTCCCCATATTCGTCCTTGCCGGAAGGGCCGCTCCGACCCCCGGAGGGGTCGCCGCCGGTCCGCACCTTGCGCTCGCGCCAGTCGAGGCTCGTCACCTCCAGTTCCCAGTGCTCGATCTCGCTCAGTTCGCCTTCGGCGAACTCCAGCAGGCGGACCTGCTCGAGCGAGACGATCGCGACCCCGCGCCGCTCGCCGCGGCAGGCAAGATCGACCAGCGGCGCCAGCGCCGGGCGCTCGCCGAGCTCGACGCAGGCGCTCGCGGCGGGCGCCGCCCCAGTCCCCCACCAATGCTCCTCGCCGCCCTTCTCGGCAACCTCGACGAAGCCCGCGGCGCCGCGCGGCGGCGGCCGGTGGTCGCCGTCTTCGAAGCGCTCGCTGATCCGCCTGGCGACCGCCCGCAGGGCGACGCGGCGCTCGTGCTCGGCGTCCTTGGCGGCATCGAGCAGCGCGTCGAGCCCGTTGCGCAACTCCGTCCGCCAGGCGCCGCCGCGATCGGCGGGATCGAAGGCGAGATAGACGGAGACGACTCCCAGCGGCGGCTGCCAGTCACCGAGACGACGCGCGTCGTCAAAGGTCGGATGGGCCATCGGCGCTCCTCCTCGATCGTGGTCGGGATCGTCTACCCCGGCACCTTGCGGGGGAACCTATCGGGCGGACGGCGTCCGGGCGGGGTTGGAAAGGGACGCGGCCGTCCCGGCCACGACCCCGGCAGGATGTGGCCGTGGCCGGGACGGCCGGGGGTTCGGGGAGAGGGCGTGGGGATCGGCGAGCTCGGAGGGAGAGAGAGGCGCGTGTTCCTCCACGAAGGCCCGTGATCGGTGACGAAGACACCGACGAGTCCACGGTTCCGTGCGTCTTCCTCGTCAGGCCGCTCACGACCGTGCACTTGTCCACACCCTGGTGTGGTCAAGTGCACGGTCGTCGCCGTCCCCTCCTGGCCTGAGGGGAGACGCATAAGGATCGGTGACGTCCTCGGCGTCTCCCATACCTCCTTGTGAACTTCCCTGCGGACCCCTCACGTCCCGGGCGACGCGGAAGCCCATGTTGCCGGTCGAGCTGTCCGGGGTGTTGAAGCTGCGGGCGGCGACCCGGTAGCGGTTGCAGTAGGAGGCGTGGCAGAGGTAGGAGCCACCGCGGATCGCGCGT